>ERZ773130.13-NODE-13-length-213978-cov-7.569602_pt1 | contig 213978 bp, 189 predicted proteins | sample MGYA00511919_ERZ773130 | MGnify/ENA primary metagenome ERZ773130 (study PRJEB29015, sample SAMEA2737851) | human gut metagenome | biome: human gut; feature: human-associated habitat; material: faeces | place: China | collected 2012 ...
CCCATGTCCCACGAGTTGGGACACGGGGTCTGACACCACTGTCCCAGCACCGATGTAGAGAGCGGAGGTTAATATGGATAAATCAGAAAGAAAAATGACAAAGATTGCAAGGGAGGTCAGCAAGTTCACCGTTCAGACGATGAAGGAGGACGGAATAGGAACGGCTGAGTTCGATTTCATACATCTGGTAAGGCATAATCCCGGCATAACGCAGACGGCAATCCGGGAGCAGCTAAAGCTCGACAAGGGAGCTGCAGCGAGGAGAACGGCAAATCTTGAGAGCAAGGGCTACCTGGTGCGTAAGGAAAATCCGTATGACAAGAGAAGTGCCAATTTGTATGCAACCGGGAAAGCAGAGAAGCTTAAGAACTCAAAGGCATATCTTGAAGGGCTGTATTATGAGTGGCTGCTTGACAAGCTTCCGGAGGAGGAGTGCAACGCTTTCGTGGAGACGCTCGACAAGCTGTATCTCCTGAGCAAAACAGAGAGCAGGGCAGGATTTCCGAATTTGAGACGTATAGTTGAGGGTGAGGCAGAATAATGTATTTTCCTCATAAGAATAGGGAGACGGGAATATAATTATACTATCGCTGAACGTGGGAATATTATAGTCAGAAAAATTTCTTAGAACAGGGCTTGAAAAATGCCGTTCGCAGATGGTATTTCTCATTGACCATGCAGACCTTCAGGATGGGTTTATTCCTTCTAGGCGGTGTGATGCCCGGGGCATTGCAGCTCTTGAAGATATATATGGAGAAGCCTTCAAAATGAAGGGCTCAGGTATCTTGCTGTATATTCCTGTATTATTTGGAGATATTAGATGAGGCAGGATTTGGGTGTCAGCCAGATATAATTTAAAGGAGGTTTCCATGGCGGAAAAAGATAAATCAGAAAAGGATCGCGATGAGATAGAGTCCTTCGGACAGCTATCCCTGTCGGAGAAGGACGATGAAAGTATAAAACTGATTACAATTATAGGCGAGATAGAGGGACATGAGGTGCTCTCTAACAATTGCAAGACAACAAAATATGAGCATCTTATCCCGATATTTGCACGGATAGAGGACAGCAAAAAGATTAAAGGCGCGCTTATAATAATAAATACAATAGGCGGGGATGTATCAGCGGGGCTTGCGCTTGCTGAGATGATTGCGTCGCTAAGCAAGCCGACGGTATCGCTTGTAATAGGGGACAGCCATTCAATAGGTGTGCCGTTAGCCGTTGCCGCAGATTATTCATTCATTGTACCTACTGCGACGATGCTCATTCATCCTGTGAGGATGAGCGGCACGGTCATAGGCGCACCGCAGACCTATGACTATTTCAAAATGATACAGGACAGAATAGTGAGCTTTATTGAGGAGCACAGCAGGGCGGAAAAGGGAAGCCTTGAAAAGCTGATGATGAACACCAGCATGTTGTCAAAGGATTTGGGGACAATGCTTGTGGGAAGACAGGCTGTTGAGGCGGGACTTATAGACGAAGTCGGAGGACTTGACATGGCACTGGGCAGGATTAAGGAGCTTTCAGTTTAATTTGACCTCATTGTAAAAAAATGCTATAATTATATTAATTGTGTAAATATGTGGAGGGCTTGTGTTGGAGGCGCTAAAGATTATAGTCAGTGGAATGATTGATGGACTCACGGGATTTCTTCCCGTGAGCAGCTCAGGACATTTGTTGATGTTAAAGAATGTATTTGGATTTGGAGAGGGAGACAGCATAATTTTTGACCTGTGTCTGAAGCTCGCAACAATAATTGTGATATTATTTGCATTCAGGAAGGATGTTGCAAGAATAATAAGGCTTGAGAGCGGAATATATGTCAAGCTTGCACTTATGATACTTGCGGCGACCGTTTCGACAGGTATAGTCGGACTGGGGTGCAGAAGCTTTGCGGTCTATGCGGCTGATACGGTTTTTTTCCCCGGAATATTTATGATATTGACAGGCGTTATGCTTTTTGTCACGGACGGAGTGAAGAAGGGCGAGGTCAGAATATCGGACGCAGGCTTCTTTGAGGCTGTAGTGATAGGAGGTGTTCAGGGACTTTCGGTACTTCCGGGATTATCAAGATGCGGTATGGTAATTACCACATGCCTGTTGTTGGGATTTGACAGGAAGCTTACATGGAGATTCTCATTTCTGTGCGCCGTGCCTTCGCTTATAGGTGCTGTGATACTGGATATAATTGACATCGCAAGATTTGGAGTAAATGACGTTGGAAATACAGGATGGTACATATCGGCATCGGTTTTTGCCATAATAACAGGTTATATAGGGCTTGTTATTCTTAATCAGATACTTAAAAGACGCCGTTTCCGCATACTTTCTGTGTACTGCCTTGCGCTCGGCGGCTTTATGCTTGCTTCAATGATAGTCATGCAGCCATAGCAGGCAGGCTTATCGGGACATAACAGCTGATCGCATGATAATATATTGAGTGATGAAAAGTCATATAATAAAAGCTTATGCAATCAGAATAAGACATTTATATTAAATTAGAGAAATGGGGTAACAACAATGGCTTCAACCGGGAATACATCATCTGAAAAAAAGAGGACAACACAGTCTCGGAGAACAGCCTCACAGCAGAGGACAGCGGCTTCAAAGCCGGCAGCATCGAAAGGAACGAGGACAAGTGCATCGCGTTCATCATCCAAAAAGAGAAAAAAGAAAAAGGTGAACAGCGCTGCATTCACGGAAGCAGCTTTATTTATTGCACTGGCAGTTGCACTTATCCTGTTTATAAGTAATTTTGGATTAGCAGGTAAGGCGGGAACATTTTTTGCGGCAATCCAGTTCGGAACCTTCGGAATATTTGCATACATATTTCCTGTGGTGCTTGTCGTGGGTACGGTGATAATGCTTAGAAAGGGAAAGAACAGCGGAGTTGCAAGGGTCAAGTTCATAACGGCGTTTATTGGTGCGATGTTCGTATGTGCATTCATCGAAATGGTGGGCGGCGGTTACATAAAGCTAGAAAAGCTGTCGGACTACTATAATTTTGAGGTTCCGTTGAAGGAAGGCGGAGGTATCGTAGGCGGTGCCGTCTGTTCATTCCTGACACCTGCTGTCGGCAAGGTCGGGACATATATAATAATTATTGTTTTTATCATAATAGCCGTGCTTATTATCTCAGAGCGCTCGATAATAAGAAGCCTTACAAACGGAAGCAGGAAGGTTATCAACACCGCAAAAGACGATATCAACGAATATAAGGAGGAATCGGAGAAAAAGAGAGCTATAAGGCAGGAACAGCGGGAGCTTAAGGAGGAACAGCAAAGACAGCGTCGACGTTTTGACCAGAAGGTGAGCGGGGTCGATCTGTCAATTGAGATTCCGGGCACGAACAGGAGAAATGATATATTAGGACCGAAGCAGCCGGAGGCTGAGAATATGAGAACCTCAGCAGCCGGAAGGCTATCAGGCCCGGATGTCGCAGAAGTATTTCAGAATGACAGATATTCCGAGAATATTATAGAGATAGATTCCGATGAAAATTCGGATGATAGTACAGGCGGCATATTTAATCTTCCTAAGTCCGCCCATAGTAAAAGGGATAAATCTGTCCGGGCAGCGGATGACAGTCTTTTTGCAAGAGAATATGATAAGCAGGAAGAGTACCATGATATTCATGGCGATGACAGCAGTGCTTATGCGGATGAAGCTTATACGGAAGCTGATTATGATGATGAAGCCTATAGAAAAGAGCCCGTTGACGATGACCTTGTTGATGATTATGCCGATTACTCACAGGAGCAGACTTCATACAGGAATGAAAGTGCTGATTCAGACTATGCTTATGGTGAGCACCTTCAGGAGCTGCCTGAGGATGACGGCTTAGAGCAGTGGCAGAGACAGGAGAAAACGGATGCCGTGGGAAGAACGGTGCTTGAAGGCCTGCAGAAGCAGACGCCGGGAACAGGAACGAAGCATGACAGCGTGGGAACAGGCGGAGCTGACAAAGGGGGAATTTCATCAAGTGCTTCCGCAAGAGGCGCACAGCCTGAAAAGACAATGGAGCAGGTCGATGCTGAGATAGATGAGGAGGTAAGACATTCTGAGCAGCTTAGTGAGAAAATTGTCGAAAAGCCTTATGAGTTTCCGCCGGTGGAGCTTCTTCACAGAGGTAAATCGACAAGCTCGACATCACAGAAGGAGCTTCGCGATACAGCAGTTAAGCTTCAGCAGACCTTGTCGAATTTCGGAGTGAGGGTCACGGTGTCCGATGTGAGCTGCGGACCGGCTGTAACGCGGTATGAGATACAGCCTGAACAGGGTGTGAAGGTAAGCCGTATCGTGTCACTCGCCGATGATATTAAGCTCAATCTTGCGGCGGCGGATATAAGAATTGAAGCTCCTATACCGGGCAAGGCGGCAGTCGGAATAGAGGTTCCTAACAAGGAGACCTCGGGAGTTACCCTGAGGGAGCTTATTGAGAGCAAGCCGTTTGAGGAGAGTAAGTCACCGATAGCCTTCGGTGTTGGTAAGGATATAGCGGGACAGGTCGTTGTTGCTGATATTGCCAAGATGCCACATGTGCTTATAGCCGGTGCGACAGGTTCAGGTAAATCCGTATGTATCAACACGATAATTATGAGTATTCTCTACAGAGCCAAACCATCCGAGGTCAAGCTTATAATGATTGACCCGAAGGTGGTTGAGCTGAGCGTGTATAATGGAATACCGCATCTTATGATTCCTGTTGTCACGGATTCTAAGAAGGCAGCGGGCGCACTCAACTGGGCGGTAGCGGAGATGGATGACCGATATAAGAAGTTCGCACAGGCAGGTGTGCGTGACCTTAAAGGTTATAACGCGAAGGTTGAGCAGCTAAAGGATATAGAGGCTGAGGATAAGCCGGCGAAGCTGCCACAGCTCGTAATTATAATTGATGAGCTTGCAGACCTCATGATGATTGCCAAGAATGAGGTCGAGGATGCCATTGTGCGTCTTGCACAGCTTGCAAGAGCTGCCGGAATACATCTTGTAATTGCGACCCAGAGACCATCTGTCGATGTCATCACAGGACTCATAAAGGCGAATGTTCCTTCAAGAATCGCATTTGCCGTATCTTCGGGTGTGGACTCAAGAACCATTCTTGATATGGTCGGAGCGGAGAAGCTTTTAGGAAAGGGCGATATGCTCTTTTCACCGGCGGGATATCCTAAGCCGGCGAGAATACAGGGAGCATTCGTTTCGGATGATGAAGTAAGCGCCGTGGTTGAGTTCCTGAAGGCTAACTGTGGTGAGTCAGGAGGGTATCATGATGATGTTGCCCGTAAGATTGATAATCCGGCTTTCGCAGAAAGCCAGGCGTTCGGAAATGATTACGATGATTATTTTGCTGAGGCGGGCAGATATCTGATTGAGAAGGGCAAGGGTTCGGTAAGCATACTTCAGAGAGTGTACCGCATAGGCTTTAACAGAGCTGCCAGAATTATGGATCAGCTTGAGGAGGCAGGGGTTATGGGACCTGAGGAGGGAACTAAGCCGAGAAAGGTTCTTATGACCATGGATGAATTTGAGGAGCTTCTGCAGAAGCTCTGAAAATAAATGAAAACACATTACATAGTGAGAAGGAGAATATACATGAAAAGTGATATTGAAATCGCACAGAGCGCTGATATGCGTCCAATCAAGGAGATTGCGGCAAGGTTTGGAATAGGTGAGGAAGACCTTGAGCTTTATGGTAAGTACAAGACCAAGCTTTCGGATGAATATCTTAAAAGCATTGAGAGCAATGAGAATGGTAAGCTTATTCTTGTGACAGCAATCAATCCGACACCGGCAGGTGAGGGAAAGACAACAATCAGCATCGGACTTGCTGATGCGCTTAACAGGGCTGGAAAGAAGACGATGGTAGCACTCAGAGAGCCGTCACTTGGACCTTGTTTTGGTGTGAAGGGTGGTGCGGCAGGCGGCGGCTATGCGCAGGTTGTACCGATGGAGGAGCTTAATCTCCACTTTACAGGTGATTTTCATGCAATCACTTCAGCAAATAATCTTCTTGCAGCTATGCTCGATAATCATATCCAGCAGGGAAATGCTCTTCAGATTGACACAAGACAGATTGTGTGGAAGAGATGTCTTGACATGAATGACAGAGTTTTAAGAAATGTTGTTGTAGGTCTTGGAGCCAAGGCGGATGGCTTTGTAAGGGAGGATCACTTTGTCATCACTGTTGCGACAGAGATAATGGCTATTCTCTGTCTTGCAAATGATATGGATGATTTAAAAGACCGACTTGGAAGGATAATTGTAGCATATAATTATGCCGGTGAGCCTGTCACAGCGGCAGACCTCAAGGCTGTAGGCGCGATGGCTGCACTTTTAAAGGATGCGATCAAGCCTAATATGATTCAGACACTTGAAGGAACACCTGCCCTTGTACATGGTGGACCGTTCGCTAATATAGCGCATGGCTGTAACAGTGTAAGGGCAACGAAGGCGGCTCTTAAGATGGCAGATTATGTTGTGACAGAGGCAGGCTTCGGTGCCGACCTTGGAGCTGAGAAGTTCATGGATATCAAGTGCCGTAAGGCAGGAATTGCGCCTGACGCAGTGGTCATTCTTGCAACCGTAAAGGCACTTAAGTACAATGGCGGGGAGAAGAAGGATGAGCTTGCCGCACCGAACCTTGAGGCTGTAAAGAAGGGTATTGTCAATCTTGATAAGCACATTGAAAATCTTCATGCCTTTGGTGTGCCGGTTGTTGTAACTCTCAACTCCTTCCTTACCGATACTGAGGAGGAGTATGAGTTTATCAAGAAGCACTGTGAGGATATGGGCTGCGAATTTGCTCTTGCCAGAGTATGGGCAGAAGGCGGAAAGGGCGGCGAGGAGCTTGCGGCTAAGGTTATAAGGACTATTGAAAATAAGAAGAGTGAGCTTAAGTTCACATACGAGCTTGACGCTCCGCTTAAGGATAAGATTGAGGCGATAGCAACGAAGATATATGGTGCAGGCTCAGTGACCTATTCCGCTGAGGCTTCAAGAATGTTAAAGAAGATAGAGAAGATGGGGTATGGAAACCTTCCTGTATGTATGGCAAAGAACCAGTATTCACTTTCCGATGACCCTAATGCACTCGGACGTCCGGAGGGCTTCAATGTAAACATCCGTGAGGTATATGTGAGCGCAGGTGCAGGCTTCGTTGTTGCAATCACAGGAACGGTCATGACAATGCCGGGTCTTCCTAAGGTTCCGGCAGCAGAGAACATTGACGTCGTAGATGATAAGATTGTAGGATTGTTCTAAAAATAGTTAAGTGAGGAATTTTATTAAGATGAAAGATTTTTGTGTCAAAGATATAGTCAGGGCTGTGGGCGGAAGCCTGCTCTGTGGTGATGAGAATGTACAGATAGATAATTTTGCGACCAATTCAGGCAAGGCTGAACCGGGACTTATGTTCGCACCTATTGTAGGTGAGCGCGTCGATGGGCATAAGTACATAGAGAGCGCTTTTGACTGCGGTGCATCAGCGTCTTTGACACAGAATGAGGAGGCTGTTGCAGGTCTGATTGACAAGTGGAGAAGCTTAGGAATACAGCCTAAGCCGATAGTGCTTGCGGGGGATTCCGTGAGGGCTATGCAGCTTACCGCGAAAGAGTATGAGAGCAGGCTTTCGCTTAATAAGGTGGGAGTAACCGGAAGTGTAGGAAAGACAACCACCAAGGAGATGATAGCCTGTGCCCTGTCCGGCGGGCTTAAGGTATTTAAGACCGCCGGGAATGCCAACAGCCAGATAGGAGTTCCTGTTACTATTATGGATATAGCGCCTGATGACGAGGCTGCGGTTATTGAGATGGGAATGAGCGAGAAGGGCGAGATGAAGCGTCTTGCCACTCTGCTTTCCCTCAATGCCGCTGTTATGACAAATATCGGCGTCAGCCATATTGAACAGCTTGGCTCACAGGAGAATATACTTCGCGAGAAGTGGCATATAACGGACGCCATCACTGAGGGCGGCTGCATTTTTCTTAATGGGGATGACGTATTGCTGAAAGAGCGTGCAGACCTTTGCAGGAATAGCTATGCCGGGGTGTTTGGAAAAGAGGATAACAGGAAGCTTAGGATATGCACATTCGGTCATTCGGCTGACTGCGATTACAGGGCGGAGAATGAGTATTCCGATGAAAACGGAGTGGGTTTTGACATGCTTCATGGCGATGTCAGAATACCGGTCAGGTTAAATGTGCTTGGAGCACATAATGTGAACAATGCACTTGTGGCGCTTGCCGTGGCAGATTTTTTCGGAGTGGATTTAAGAGCGGCTGTCAAAGCTCTTGAGGGCTATACAGGTGTTGCCATGAGACAGCATATAACAAAAAAAGACGGAGCTGCCTATATAGATGATTCTTACAATGCCAGCCCCGATTCAATGAAGGCAGGCTTGAGTGTACTGTGTCAGATGCCGGCGGACTATAGGATTGCTGTCCTCGCAGATATGCTGGAGCTGGGTGAGAATACCAAGGAGTATCACAGACAGGTCGGTGAATATGCCGGTCAGAGCAAGGTCGATGAGCTTCTGCTCTACGGAGAGCTTGCCAGGTACATAGGATATGGTGCTGAACAGTATATAGGAAAGATAAAGCATTTTGATACGCTGAGAGATATCACGGAATATCTTAAGGCGGAGATAAAACCGGGGACAGCGGTGCTGTTTAAAGGTTCAAGAGGAATGAAGCTCAACGAAGTGGTTGATGGACTGCTTGGTTGATAAATAATAGATATGTGGTAGGAATATAATTTGACCGGACACGATTTGCGACATTCAGGGAGGTTTTACATGATATTAAAGGAATTGATTTCAGAGCTTGATTATACGCTGTACAATGGAAATGAGAATGTTGAGATTACAGAGCTGGTCTGTGATTCAAGAAAGATTGTAAAGGGATGCCTTTTTGTATGTGTGAGGGGAACGGTATTTGATGGCCATACCTTCATAGATGAGGCAATCAGGCAGGGTGCGGCTGCGATTATAACTGAGGAAAAGGTGGAGATTACTGAAAACAGGAAGGATACTGCCTTTGTCGCAGCGGAGGATTGCAGAAATACACTTGCGATGGTGTCGGCGGCATATTTCGGCCACCCGGCAAAGGAGCTTTTCACTATAGGAATTACAGGCACTAAGGGAAAGACTACCACGGCATTCATGGTTCGCGGGATACTCGAAAGATGTGGGTATAAGACCGGACTTATAGGAACAATTGAGATAATAACGGGAGCAAGACATATTGAATCCGCCAATACCACGCCGGAATCCTACGATGTCCAGAGATACTTCAGGGAGATGGTCGATAACGGCTGCAAGTGTGTTGTCATGGAGGTGTCCTCGCAGGCTCTCATGATGAAAAGATGCGCGGGAATTACGTTTGATATCGGAGTATTCACCAATCTTGAGCCGGATCATATCGGACCTAACGAGCATGCAAGCTTTGAGGACTATATGCACTGCAAGGGACTTCTGTTTAAGCAGTGCAGGACAGGTATAGTCAATTTCGATGATGAACATACCGCACAGGTGTTAGAAGGTCATACATGTGCGGTAGAGACTTATGGACTTAATGAGGGTGCTGGGCTTAGAGCCGTGAACATACAGTATGTCCATGAGCCGGGACATATAAGCACGGAGTACGATATAGCCGGGGAGAAGCTTCACATCAGGCTTTCACTGCCGGGTAAGTTCAGCGTCTATAATTCTCTCTGTGCCGTTGCTGTGACAAGACATCTTGATGTCGATGATGAGAAGCTTAAGGAGGCGCTTTTAACGGTTGCGGTAAAGGGAAGAGTTGAACCGGTGAAGGTTTCGGATAAATTTATCCTGATGATTGATTATGCGCATAATGCGATGAGCTTAAAGAGCATTTTAGAGACATTAAGGGAATATAATCCTAAGAGGCTCGTCAGCGTTTTCGGCTGCGGCGGAAACCGTTCCAAGCTCCGCAGATATGAGATGGGTGAGGTTTCCGGCAAGCTTGCCGATTTTACAATAATAACCTCAGATAATCCGCGGTATGAGGAGCCGCTCGATATTATAGCCGATATAAGAAGCAGCATAGAAAAGACGGGTGGAGAGTTTATAGAAATTCCGGACCGCAAGGAGGCAATCCGCTACGCCATAGAGAATGGCAGAGAAGGAGATATAATCGTGCTTGCCGGAAAGGGACATGAGGATTATCAGGAGATTAAGGGTGTAAAATATCCTATGGATGAGAGAGTCCTTATAAAGGAAGTGCTTGAGGAATTAAAATGTGGTTCGCAGATATCATAGTTGATATATCTATTGATAAACTTGATAAGACATTTCAGTATATTCTGCCGGATGAGCTTTTAGGGAGTGTGGAGATTGGTTCACAGGTGAATGTGCCGTTTGGAAACAGGAGGATAACCGGTTATGTTGTAAATATAACCGATGAGGCTGAATTTGACACGGACAGGATGAAAAAGGTTGAATCAATGGTAACGAATGCGGTTACGATTGACGGACGCATGATAAAGCTTGCCTACTGGATGAAACACAATTACGGAGCTACAATCAATCAGGCTCTCAAGACCGTGCTTCCGGTTAAGGAGACGGTCAAGGAGAAGAAAGAGAGCATTATCGCATTATCACCTGAGTATGTGCAGGATAAGGATAAGCTTGAAAGCCTGATTGCAGAGTGTGAGAAAAAGCATTACACCGCAAAGAAAAGGCTTGTGACGGCACTGGCTGAGGATGGGGACTTAGACGAAGGAATCATAAGGTCGAAGCTTAATATTGCCGGCCCGACAATCACAGCACTTGTAAAGCAGGGAGTAATAATAAGAAGTGACAATATGGTTTACCGCAATCCAATCCATAAGGAGTATGCACTGGCTGCCAAATGTGTGCTTAACCCGGAACAGAGCTATGTGGCTGATTCGATAATAGAGGACTACGATAAGGGCATACATGGCACGTATCTTATAAAGGGAGTCACAGGCAGCGGTAAGACGGAGGTATATCTTGAGGTGATTGAGCATGTGCTGTCCATGGATAAGCAGGTTATTATGCTCATACCGGAGATTGCGCTTACCTACCAGACGGTAATGCGCTTCTATAAAAGATTTGGTAATGTGGTTTCTATTCTCAATTCAAGAATGTCAAAGGGTGAGCGTTATGACCAGTACCTCCGCGCAAAACGGGGAGAGATAAAGATTATGATTGGTCCGCGCTCAGCTCTTTTTACACCATTTGACAGGCTTGGACTTATTGTTATAGATGAGGAGCATGAAGGCGCATATAAGAGTGACAGTGTGCCCAGGTATCATGCAAGGGAGACGGCAGTCGAGCTTGCTGCCATGTGTAATGCTTCTGTTATACTTGGCTCTGCCACACCATCGGTGGACGCGTATTACAAGGCGCGAAGCGGAGAATATAAGCTTTTTGTCATGAATAACAGGGCGGGTGAAAGCACCCTCCCAGAGGTTGAGACAGTTGACCTAAGGGAAGAATTAAGGAGTGGCAATAAATCCATCTTTAGCAGAAGACTAAAAAAAATGATTGAGGAGCGTCTGAATAATAAGGAGCAGGTTATGCTATTTTTAAACAGGCGCGGATATGTTGGATTTATTAATTGCAGAGAGTGCGGACATGTGATAAAATGTCCTCATTGTGACATCTCATTGACAGCACATAACAATGGAAGACTTGTATGCCACTATTGTGGATATACCGAGCCGGACAAGAAGCTATGTCCAAAGTGCGGTTCAAAATATATAGGTGGCTTCAAGGTAGGAACAGAGAAGATAGAACAGGCTGTGAAGGAGGCCTTTCCTGCGGCAAGAGTTCTGCGGATGGATTTTGACACGACCAAGGGAAAGGAAGGGCATGAAAAGATTCTTGAAGAATTCTCCGGCGGCAATGCAGATATATTAGTCGGAACACAGATGATTGTAAAGGGGCATGATTTTCCGAATGTAACACTTATGGGAATACTTCTTGCCGATTTGTCATTGTATTCATCGGATTTCAGGGCGCAGGAGAGAACCTTTGAGCTTCTTACACAGGCGGCGGGAAGGGCAGGACGAGGCGATAAGCGTGGGAATGTTATTATACAGACCTACGACCCGTCACATTACAGCATACAGACTGCTATGAAGCAAGATTATGATGCTTTTTATGAGCAGGAGATAATGTACCGTGAGCTTATGGATTATCCACCGGTATCGAATCTTCTCACAGTCAAGGTATCATCGAAAAATGAGCAGCTTGCAAATGACACCCCGGTGTGGCTTTTACAGGAAACCACAAAGGAATTAAGAAAAATATATTATGATGAAGGCGATATGCCCCGCGCGATAGGTCCGTCGAGGGCTTCAGTGTATAAACTTAATGATATTTTTTCAGTTCTTTTATTTTTTAAACATAAACAGTACACAGTTCTGACACAGGTTAAGGATATATTAGAGAAGTATATAAGGGAACATGAACAGGATTTCAGGATGGTGAGTGTACAGTTTGATTTTAACCAGTAAATTATAAGAAGAGAGGAAAATAAAATGGCACTTAGACAGATTAGAACAGTTGGAGATCCTTGCCTTACCAAGGTATGTAAGGAAGTGGAGGAGGTTAACGAGCGTACACTTACACTTATTGATGATATGCTTGATACAATGTATGAGGCTGAGGGTGTCGGTCTTGCAGCTCCACAGGTAGGTGTATTAAAGAGAATAGTTGTGATTGATGTGGGAGAAGGTCCGATTGTCATGATAAATCCTGAGATTCTTGAGACAAGCGGAAGCCAGACAGGAAGTGAAGGCTGCCTCAGTGTTCCGGGTAAGGCGGGTACAGTAACAAGACCTGATTATGTTAAGGCTAAGGCTTATGACGAAGAGATGAATGAGTATGTTATAGAAGGCGAGGAGCTTTTAGCGCGTGCTATCTGCCATGAGCTTGCACATCTTGACGGTCATCTTTATACCGAGCTGGTTGAAGGGGAGCTTGTTGATACCGAGTCTGAAGAGGACAACAAAAAGAATAAGAAATACAGAAAGTAGATGAGGAATATATGAGAGTAGTCTTTATGGGAACGCCCGGCTTTGCAGTTGGAACTCTTAAGGCACTGTTAGAGGCAGGGCATGATGTGGCAGCAGTTGTCACACAGCCTGATAAGCCTAAGGGCAGAGGAAAAGAACTTCTTATGACACCTGTTAAGGCGGAGGCGGTAAAACATGATATACCGGTATTCCAGCCGGAGAGAGTAAGAAAGAATGAAGAATTTCTGGAAGAGCTTAAAAAGCTTGCTCCTGACGTGATTGTTGTAGTCGCATTCGGACAGCTCCTTCCTGTGAGCGTACTTACACTTCCTAAGTACGGATGTGTGAATGTACATGCATCGCTTCTTCCGATGTACCGCGGAGCGGCACCGCTCCAGTGGGTCATAATAAATGGCGAAAAGGTGAGCGGTGTTACCACAATGCAGATGGATAAGGGACTTGACACAGGAGACATGCTTCTTAAGGAAGAAGTTGCTATTGAGCCGAAGGAGACGTATGAGACATACCACGATAAGCTTTCCGTTGTCGGTGCGCAGCTTTTAATTAAAACGCTTGACGGATTAGAAGCCGGGACTATTACTCCTGTGAAGCAGGAGGGCGATACCTGCTATGCTTCCATGATAGACAAGAGCCTTGGAAATCTTGATTTTACAAGACCTGCCGTTGAGCTTGAGAGGCTTATGAGGGGACTTGACCCTGCACCGGCAGCATATTCCTTCCTTGACGGAAAGCTGTTAAAGCTTTTCGGTGCGGATGTAGTCGATTCAGATAAGGAATACAGCGCACAGGAGTGTGGTATAATAACCAATATAACCAAAAACACATTTGACATCACAACAGGTGCAGGTGTGCTGAGGGTCAATGAGGTGCAGCTTGAGGGAAAGAAGAGAATGGATGCGGCTTCATTCCTAAGAGGCTGCAGGCTTACAGAGGGTACAGCACTTAAAAACAGCAGGTAGTAAACAGATTACCTGAAAAACATATAGAAAGGATGATATATATGGTTTTAGCATATTATGGCTATGGATACGGTTATGACCCGACATGGATTTTACTTGTTATCACAGGTATCATAGCAGTTGTGGCACAGATTCGTGTATCATCAAGCTTTGCAAAGTACAGTAAGGTTGAGAGCCGTACAGGTCTTACAGGAGCTGAGGCGGCTGAGAGAATACTTCACTCAAAGGGAATATATGACGTGAGAATACAGCATATTGCCGGAAGTCTTACAGATAATTACAATCCTGCGGATAAGACACTTAACCTGTCAGATGCCACTTATAATTCACGTTCTGTGGCAGCGATAGGTGTTGCAGCACATGAGTGCGGGCATGCGATACAGCATGATGAAGGCTACTCATTCTTAAGGTTCAGGACGATGCTGTTTCCTATAGCAAGCTTTGGCTCGCAGTTTTCGTTCATACTTATACTGCTTGGACTCTTCTTCGGTTCATTCAGTGTGCTTATCGATGTAGGTATTATACTCTTTTCGTTTGCAGTGCTTTTCCAGATTGTGACGCTTCCGGTAGAGTTTAATGCGTCATCTCGTGCACTTGCACTGTTATCGGATAATGGTATACTCTATGACAGTGAGGTAGACCAGACGAAGAAGGTTCTTAGTGCGGCTGCAATGACTTATGTGGCAAGTGCCGCTACAGCTATTATCCAGCTTGCAAGATTACTAATGCTGAGAGGAAGAAATCGTGACTAATACGATAAATGAAAGAGAGATTGCTCTCGATGTTCTTATGGAGATTAACGAAAGGGAACAGTATATACATGTTCTGCTGAATGATGCACTCAGAAAATATCAGTATCTCGAAAAGAATGAGAGGGCATTTATAACAAGGCTTGTAAAAGGAACAATGGAACGCAGAATGACACTTGATTATGTAATTAACCAGGTGTCTTCTGTGCGTGTAAATAAGATGAAACCGCTCATCAGAAATCTTATGCGTATGAGCGTATACCAGATGATGTATATGGAACAGGTGCCGGTGAGTGCAGTCTGCAATGAAGCCGTAAAGCTGGCAAAGAAAAGACATTTTACAAATCTTGGCGGTTTTGTCAACGGAGTGCTTAGAAATATAAGCAGACAGCTTCCTGCGATGGAGCTGCCGGATGATTACAGTGTGAGGTATTCGGTGCCGCAGGAGCTTGCAGATATGCTTAAAGCTTCATACGGCGAAGAGACTATGAAGCTTATTCTTGAGAGCTTTTTGAAGGACAGCAGGGTATCCGCTGTGGTTAATACCATTAAGATTACCAGGACAGAGCTCATGGAAAGACTGACAGCGCAGGGGATTGAGGTGACGGACGCTCCGTATGTGGAGAATGCTTTTATCATGTCCGATTATAATTATCTTGAGGAGATACCGGAATTTATTGACGGAATGTTCCAGATACAGGATATAAGCAGTATGTTAGCCGGCATGATAGCGTCACCGTCTAAGGATTCCACTATAATCGATGTATGTGCCGCACCGGGAGGTAAGAGCATATTTGCTGCTCTGATGATGGAAGGAACAGGGCATATCATTTCAAGGGATGTTTCAGAAAAAAAGACCGGTCAGATAGAGGAGAACGTGCAGAGACTTGGGCTTGGTAATATAAGCGTCGAGACTGCGGATGCGCTGGAGCACAATTTAGCAGATGAGGAGACTGCGGATATGCTTCTTGCGGATATTCCGTGCTCAGGACTTGGCATTATAGGAAGAAAACCGGACATAAAATATAATGTGAGCCGGGAAAAGCTTGATGGAATAGTAAGGCTTCAGAGAGATATTCTTGATTCCGTGTGCAGTTATGTAAAGCATGGAGGGTATCTTGTATATTCGACATGTACACTTAACCCAAAGGAAAATGAAGAGAATGTACGATATATTATGGAAAAGGGTTTTGCTCCGGTTGATATAAATGATTTACTTCCGGAGAGCCTTGTAAATGACGCGAAGAAGGCAGGAGAAAAGTATCTTGATAAGCTCCATAGTGATGCCGCACGCGGCATGCTCACGCTTATTCCGGGAGTATATGAATGCGATGGCTTTTTTGTGGCAAAACTTAAGAGGATATAAAACAGGAGGAAATGAATGGATAGCAGTGTTGTTGACGATAGTCTGAAGCTTCCGTATGAAGACATAAAATCACTCACGAAGGCGGAGCTTACGCAGTTGATAGGAGCGCTGGGTGAAAAGAAGTTCAGGGCAGAGCAGGTATATGACTGGATTCACAGGAAGCTGATTACCGACTATGAAGATATGAAAAATGTCCCGAAGCTTCTAAAAGAAAAGCTTGCCGATATAAGTCCTCTTACGGTTGTGACACAGGTTGATAAGCAGGTGTCCGCAATAGACGGCACGGCTAAATATCTTTTTAAGCTTGCTGATGGCAACCTGATAGAGAGCGTCCTTATGAGATACCGTTTCGGAAACTCTGTATGTATATCCTCACAGGCAGGCTGCCGTATGGGGTGCAGGTTCTGTGCCTCTACATTGAACGGACTTTCAAGAAGCCTTCTTCCTTCAGAGATGCTTGACCAGATATACAGAATACAGGCAGATACAGGTGAGAGGGTATCACATGTTGTTATAATGGGAACAGGTGAACCATTCGACAATTATGAGAATGTGAGAAGATTTATTACACTTCTTACGGATGAGAACGGAATCAATATCGGGGCAAGAAACCTCACGATTTCTACATGCGGCATTGTTCCGAGAATAAGACAGTTTGCCGATGAACAGCTTCAGGTGAATCTGGCGATTTCGCTTCATGCTCCGAATGATGAGCTTAGAAAGACATTGATGCCGGTGGCAAACAAGTATTCAATAGAAGAGCTTATGGACGCATGCAGGTATTATGTTGATAAGACATCACGGAGAATTACATACGAATATAGTCTTGTGAAGGGTGTTAACGATGGAAAAGAGCAGGCATTAGAGCTAATACATCTTATCAAGGGAATGAACTGCCATGTTAATCTGATTCCGGTTAATCCTATAAAGGAGAGAGATTTCAAGCAGACAGAGGGACCACAGATAAGCAGTTTTAAAAATCTTCTTGAAAAAAATGGAATTGCATGTACAATAAGAAGAGAGATGGGTAGAGATATTGATGGGGCCTGCGGACAATTACGTAAGAGCCACTTAGATGAAGATAACGCGGAATAGATATTCTGTGTGGAGGAATGTAATGAGGGCATATGCAACCACAGATGTAGGCAGAGTAAGAAGGGTCAACCAGGATTACATCTTTTGCAGTATGATGCCGGTAGGTAAACTTCCGAATCTGTTTATTGTAGCAGATGGAATGGGAGGTCATAAGGCAGGTGATCTGGCTTCACGTTTTACGGTGGAGACCTTAATTAATAATATTAAAAATTCAAGCTCTGATAATCCTATTACAATTATCAACGATGCTATTGTGAATGCTAATACGCTTCTGCTTGAAAAAGCAGCGGAGTCTGAGGATTATGAGGGGATGGGAACAACACTGGTCGTATGTACGATTATCGGGGAATCTATGTATGTGGCCAATGTTGGAGACAGCCGGTTATACCTGTATGACGGAAAGCTTTCACAGATTACAAGGGATCACTCGCTTGTTGAAGAGATGGTGGCACTGGGAAAGCTTAACCGGGATGAGGCGAGAACCCACAAGAGAAAGAATGTAATTACTCGCGCCATAGGCGGAGGAAAAGAGGTTATGGCTGATTTTTTTGAAGCCGAGCTGACAGCCGGAAACAGAATCATCATGTGTTCGGATGGCTTAAGCAATATGGTTGATGATGGGGAAATAGAACAGATATTGTCTTTGAACCTTCCGATTGAGGATAAGGCAAAAAGACTGATAGACATGGCAAATGAAAGCGGTGGCGCAGATAATATTGCCGTTGTCATCGTAGAGCTCTAGTAGGAGGTAATATGGAAAAGCCGGTATTTATTGCAGATAGATATGAGATACTTGGAAAGATTGGATCCGGAGGAATGTCGGATGTGTACAAGGCGAAGGATCATAAGCTGAATCGCTTTGTAGCCATTAAGGTTCTTAAGCCGGAATTTAGTGAGGACAGGTCTTTTGTGACTAAGTTCCGTGTGGAAGCACAGTCTGCGGCAGGACTTATACACGCTAATATTGTAAACGTATATGATGTCGGTGATGAAGATGGAATATACTATATTGTTATGGAACTGGTAGAGGGAATAACCCTCAAAAAATATATAGAAAAGAAGGGCAGGCTTGGTGTAAGAGAGGCTGTAAGCATAGCTATCCAGGTAGCTCAGGGAATTGAAGCAGCTCATAATCATCACATAGTGCATCGCGATATTAAGCCCCAGAATATTATTATATCTAAGGAAGGTAAGGTAAAGGTAACTGATTTTGGTATTGCCAGGGCGGCTACCTCCAATACGATCAATTCCAATGCGATGGGATCGGTGCATTACATTTCGCCTGAGCAGGCAAGGGGCGGATATAGTGATGAGAAGAGTGATATATATTCGTTCGGTATAATGCTCTATGAGATGCTCACAGGAAGGGTTCCTTTCGAGGGAGACACAACAGTATCTGTGGCATTGCAGCACATTCAGGATGATATAGTTTCACCTGCCAAGCTTGTACCGGGGATTCCTGTAAGTGTAGAAAAGATTGTTTTAAAATGTACCCAGAAGAGAACAGAGAGAAGATATCAGACAATGTCCGACCTTATAGCGGATCTTAAGCATTCTCTTGTGGCTCCGAATGAGGATTTTGTTGTAATGCGTCCTGTTGCAAGCAATGGACCTACCAAGATGATAACAGAGGATGAGCTTGATATGATTCATCAGATGTCATCTGTGAAATCCACCAACATCAGCAGCAGGAAAAAGGATAGTATTTATGATGATTCCGATGATGAAATGGATGATGAAATGGATGATGATAATGATGATGTCCGTAATAACCACGATTTGGACTATTATGATGATGACGATGATGATTCTGAGGATTCAGGCAGTTCAACTGTCGACAAGGTTATAACAGCTCTGGGAATTTCGGTGGCAGTTATCATAGTCATTATAACAATCTTCATTATATTTAAGATGGTTTCGGTTCTTTCGGGAAGCGGAAATCAGGGAAATAATAATCAGACAACAACTCAGTCCACACAGGAGAACGATGGAAGAGTTGAGGTTCCACTGGTGACAGGCTATAATTATGAAGATGCACAGAAGATGCTGAATGATGTGAATCTCGGTGTGAAGCTGACATACGATAATTCATCCTACGATGCCGGTATGGTAATCGAGCAGAATGTCACAGCAGGAAGCCGCGTAAAGGAACATACCACGATTGTCCTGACGGTGAGCAGCGGTCCTGAATCATTCTCAATGATAGATGTCGATGATATGACAGAGGATGGTGCGACGGAGGCTCTGTATGCACTTGGTCTTAAGGTTAAGGTGGAATACGTTGAAAGCTCTGAGGTGGAGCAGTTCCGTGTTATAAGCTCAACGCCTAAGCATCTTGCAAAGGTTAAGCAGGGTGATGAGGTTACATTATATATCAGCATGGGAGACGGAAAGGTATATACAGAGGTTCCTAATCTGCTCGATAAGACCGAGGATGAGGCAAAACAGGCAATAACCTCCAACGGTTTTGTCGTGGGAACAATAAAGCGCGAAGGGAGCGCAACAGTAGCCGTAGGCCATGTAATAGCCCAGAGCGGTCCGGCAGCGGGAGAGAAGGCAGCAGAGGGCTCAACCATCAATTTCGTGGTAAGTACAGGAACAGATTCATCGGTTAAGTATGTATATCTGTCAAAGACAGTTCTTGTGGAGGATCTTACATCAGAAAATAAGGTTCCTGAGGATGCAACATTCATCAGACTTAATTTTGTTCTTGCACAGAATGGAAATGAAAAGAACATAGCCTCCCAGGAATATACTTCTTATGCGGGAATGACTGAAAAGTCGATTCAGGTTCGTGAGACACTCTCTGATTTTTCTAAGGGAAGTGCACAGCTTAGAGTATTCGCATATTACGTTTCTCCTTCTTCTGAGCAGACGGTGCAGCTATGTACACTTGATGTAACATTGACAGAATAGTGGGAATATATATGCAAGGGAAAATTATCAAAGGAATTGCCGGATTTTACTATGTGCATGTGACCGGCAGGGAGACATACGAGTGTAAGGCGAAGGGTGGTTTCAGGAACCAGAATGTGAAGCCGCTCGTAGGCGATAATGTTGAGATTGATATAGTTGATGATGAAAAGCTTCTTGGTAATATTGTTAAGATATTGCCAAGGAGCAGTGAGATGATAAGACCGGCGGTGGCAAATGTTGATCAGGCGCTGCTTGTGTTTGCCATTTCAACGCCGGCACCTAATCTCAGGCTTTTAGACAGCTTTCTTGTGATGATGGAGGGATATGAGCTTCCTGCTATTATCTGCTTTAATAAAATAGATGAGGTTAAGCAGGATGAGATAGACAGACTTTCACAGATATATGAAAAGAGCGGAAGCCATGTTCTGTTTACAAGTACGTTTACCGGTGAAGGTCTGCCCGGGCTCAGGGAGCAATTAAAGGGGCACACCACAGCACTTGCCGGACCATCGGGTGTAGGAAAATCATCGATTCTCAATTCTTTAATTGAGAATGTACACATGGAGACAGGAAGCATTAGCGATAAGATTGGAAGAGGAAAGCATACGACGCGTCACTCAGAGGTGTTCGTTCTGGACGATGACAGTTATATTCTTGATACTCCGGGCTTTACATCGCTGTCTGTTATGGTTGAGGATAAAAACAGACTTAGATTCTATATGCCTGAGTTTAGTGAGTATGAGGGTGAATGCAGATTCGCCGGGTGCGTACATGTGAATGAGCCTGATTGTGCTGTCAAGAATGCGGTAGAAGAAGGGCTGATAAACAGAACACGGTATGATAGCTATGTTGAAATGTACCATGAACTTGAAAATACAAGAAAAAGATAAAAACTCATAGAGCTTACATAAGCTCTATGAGTTTTTTTACGTTGTCGGCAGCATTTCCTTTAAAAACTGCTGAGCCGGCAACAATAATATTAGCACCTGCCTCGTGTATATCCCTGATATTATCGAAGTTCACACCGCCATCTATTTCAATATCATAGTTAAGACCAAGCTCATCACGTAATATAACAGCTTCCCTTAGCTTGTCAAGGGAGGCTTCAATAAACTTCTGACCTCCGAAGCCCGGAACAACACTCATTATAAGAAGCATATCTGCCAGCGGCAGAAATTCCCTGACATCGCTAAGCGGAGTGTCGGGATTCAAGGTGATACCTGCTTTTACACCAAGCTCCTTGATTCTTTTAAGTGTAGCGGCGGTGTCCTTGCAGGCCTCCACATGAACCGTGATTATATCTGCCCCGAGAGCCGTGAATTCATCAACATATCTGATAGGCTCTTCTATCATAAGATGTAAGTCGAAAATCTTATCTGTCAACGGACGGATTGATTTTATTATAGGCATTCCGAAGGAAATGGTTGGAACAAAGACTCCGTCCATGACATCAATGTGAATGTATTCTGCACCGGCTTCATCTATAGTATGAATATCCCTTGCAAGATTTCCGAAGTCAGCAGACAGAATGGATGGTGATAATATATTTTTATATTTCATCAAGGATGCTCCTTTAAATATTCAAGTCATTTTGCACAGGTCTGTAGAACATTTCGCGGACTTCAGCTGGCTTCTTGGTCTGAGCCAGTATCCACATCAGCTTGGCAACGATTGCCTCTGTTGTCATGTCGTAGGCCTCTATCAGACGATATTTCTTTTTGATGACTTGTCCGACCATGTACACGGACATATCGCTTCCTTCATGGGGAACCTGCGTGGTCATAACAAGCGCCTTGCCACAAGCAATCCAGTCGGCTACGGCATCGACAAAGCTCTCATTGTCATAGCATGGGATGCCGCCTACACCGAAGCTCTCTATTACAAGCCCATCATAATGCTCTTTTAAAAAGGAAAAAATGTCGGGATTCATACCCGGAACAAGACGGAGTACAAAGACCTTAGGGTCAAGACTTGTATAAAAGTCCGGCCCATCCTCAGACACCTTTTCCTCTATATAATATCGGACTCTCCTGTCACGCACTATGGCTATCTCCGGAAAATCAATGCTCTTAAAGGCGTTAAAGCTCTTGGTGTGCGTCTTTCTTGCACGCGTTCCGAGTATAACCTTGTTGTCAAAAAGGATGTGTACTCCATGTGCGTGTTCATCACATGCGAATACGATGGCATTTAACAGGTTGCTTCTTGCGTCTGAGTCGACAGAGGCAAGAGGGCGCTGTGAACCCGTTATGACAATGGGCTTCATGCTGTTCTGAACCATATATGAAAGCGCAGCAGCCGTGTAAGCCATTGTATCGGTTCCGTGTGTTATGACGAAGCCATCGTATGAGCTGTAATGCTCTTTGAGACATTTTACCATTGAAATCCAGTGCTGATAGCAGACATTGGTGCTGTCAAGATTGAATAATCCGTAGGTTGTTATTGAGCATATCTCATCGACCTCAGGAATATATTCAAGTATCTCATCAGATGTTACGGATGGAGCTAAGCCATCGGATGTCTGTCTTGAAGCGATTGTTCCACCTGTTGTAATAAGAAAAATTTTTTTCATATAACCTCTTCTAGCTATGATATCCTATGATGGAAGATTATACGTTGAAGCGGAAGAGAACAACATCCCCGTCCTTGACAACATAATCCTTGCCCTCAAGACCTACAAGTCCCTTCTCCTTGGCAACCGTGTAGGAACCACAGTCAAGGAGATCCTGATAGTTGACAACCTCGGCACGGATAAAGCCACGCTCAAAATCGCTGTGTATCTTTCCGGCAGCCTGAGGAGCCTTGGTTCCCTTGGTGATAGTCCATGCTCTTGTCTCTGTAGGACCGGCGGTGAGATAGCTTATAAGTCCGAGAAGAGAGTAGCTGGCTCTTATCAGCTTATCAAGGCCTGATTCGGATAAACCAAGGTCTGCTAGAAATTCCTTCTTGTCCGCGTCATCAAGTTCGGAAATCTCCTCCTCAATCTTTGCACATACAACGAACACTTCACTGCCTTCCGATTCTGCGAATCTGCGTACCTCGGCAACATATTCGTTGGAGGCTGCGTCATCTGCAAGGTCATCCTCGGATACATTGGCAGCATAGATTACCGGCTTGGCTGTGAGAAGAGTATAGGAAGCAATCAGAGCCTTCTCGTCATCATCATCTGTCTCAAAGCTGCGTGCTGACCTGCCCTCCTCAAGGTGAGCCTTGAGTCTCTTAAGAAGCTCATTCTCCTTAGCGAGAGCCTTATCATTCATGGCTGCACGTCCGACCTTGGCGATTCTTCTTTCAAGAATATCTATATCTGAGAATATAAGCTCGAGATTGATGGTATCAATATCTCTAATAGGGTCAACACTTCCATCTACGTGTACAATGTTGCTGTCCTCAAAGCAACGGACTACATGTACAATAGCGTCAACCTCACGGATATGTGAGAGAAACTGGTTTCCAAGTCCCTCACCCTTGGAGGCACCCTTTACAAGTCCTGCGATATCTACAAACTCAATGGCAGCAGGTGTGATTTTTGCTGAATTATAAAGTGCAGCAAGTTTATTTAAACGCTCATCCGGAACTGTAACAATGCCCACGTTAGGGTCAATGGTACAGAACGGATAGTTAGCGGATTCAGCACCTGCCTTTGTAAGTGAATTAAATAACGTACTTTTGCCGACGTTCGGCAGACCAACAATACCTAATTTCATATTGATTCCTCGTTTCTGTTTACTTAAAGATGTATCTAATCATACTGATTTATAGTAGCATAATGGGAAGAAAAAAGCAATGCGAATACCCGAATAACTCTAAAATAAAGTAGCTCTGAACAGTTACAAAATAAACAAGGGGGTTGTCATTGGAAAATAAAAGAAGTATTATATATATAATTATTTTTAGGTATGGAGGTTATGTATGAACACAACAATAAGATTTCCGCATCTTGGACTTACCCTCAACCCGGGTAAATCATTTACGGTGTTCGGAATTGAGATTGCATATTATGGAGTGATAATAGCGCTTGGTATGCTTGCCGGTGCACTTGTTGCCTACCGTGAGGCGAAAAAGACGGGGCAGAAGGTCGACGATTATATTGATTTTACCCTGTACACATTGATTGCAGCCATAATAGGTGCCAGAATATACTATGTCATTTTTGAGTGGGACTATTACAGCGCGCATCCGCTTGAGATATTCAATCTCAGGGCGGGAGGACTTGCCATATACGGAGGAGTGTTAGCGTCCGCTCTCACACTTTTTATATTCACGAAGGTAAAGAAGCTTAAGTTCTGGCTCATGGCGGATACGGCTGTTCAGGGACTTATCATAGGACAGATTATAGGGCGCTGGGGCAACTTCTTTAACAGGGAGGCGTTCGGCGGCTATACGGACAGCCTCTTTGCAATGCAGCTTCCTGTATCTGAGGCGAAGGGAATCACACAGGAGCTCATCGAACACCTTGTGACGATAGATGGTGTGAGCTATGTTCAGGTGCACCCGACATTTTTATATGAAGGAACATGGAACCTGCTGCTGTTCATCGGTATCTGCCTTTACAAGAGACATAAGAAGTTCGACGGAGAGATATTCGCGATATACCTTATGGGCTACGGCGTGGGACGATTCATCATAGAGGGACTCAGAACAGACCAGCTTGTGATAAAGACATTGGGCGGAATAGCTGCCTCACAGGTGCTCTCCATAATACTTATTGTATTAGCGGTGGCGTTTGTTATATATAACAGGGTGCAGCTGAAGAAGAGAACACCGGTAACCAAGGATGGAAATGAACAGTAGAGAGAAGTAAAGATATACCTTATACACTTTTGCAAAATAAAAAGAATAGAAATTGTACGAATATTATAGAAAAACCATCTGTTTGGAGAAAATATCCAAGCAGATGGTTTTTGTTTTCTGGGAAATTCTTCCTCTACAGAAAAAAGGACTTGATTTTAGTGTATTAAAGGTATAAAATGTCATCATAAGTGGTGAAAAGTGAAACAAAGTGGTAGAAAGTGGTAGATTGAGTACGCTTTTTCCCATCAGAGAAGTACGAAGTGAAGGGAGGCGGTGATAATAATGTTCATGGGCGAGTACAGCCATTCCATAGATGCTAAGGGAAGGCTGATTATGCCTGCCAAGTTCAGAGAACAGCTTGGAGATGAATTTATTGTCACTAAGAGCCCGGATAAATGTCTGTACATATATTCCAATGATGACTGGAGGGTTTTTGAGGAGAAGCTTGCCACCCTGCCTATTACGAACAAGGAGACAAGACAGTTTGTGAGATTTTTCCTTGCGGGAGCGGCAGACTGTGAGGTGGACAAGCAGGGAAGGTTTCTTCTTCCGGCAGTGCTCAGGGAGTATGCCGGGCTTGACAAGGAGGTCATATTGGCCGGAGCTTCCAAGAAAATCGAGATTTGGAATAAGGACAGATACTTAGCTGACCAGAAGGAGTACGAGGATAATATTGATGAAATCGCAGCCAATATGGAGAAATTCGGTTTCAGTATTTAAGGAGAAAGTATATGGAATTTGAACACATACCGGTGTTACTTAACGAAACAATAGATAGTCTTGCAATCAAGCCGGATGGAATATATGTGGATGGAACCTTAGGGGGAGCCGGACATTCATACCATATATGTGAGCATTTAGGAGAGAACGGGAGACTTATAGGTATCGACCAGGATGAGGAAGCGATAGCTGCGGCGACCAGGAGACTTGAACCCTTCGCCGATAAGGTGACCATAGTCAGAAATAATTATGTGAATATGAGGAGTGTTCTTGCTGAACTTGGCATTGAAAGGGTGGATGGAATACTTCTCGATATAGGAGTGTCATCCCATCAGTTAGATGACGCGGACAGAGGCTTCACCTACAAGGATGATGATGCACCGCTTGATATGAGAATGGATAACAGGCAGAGCCTTACGGCTGAGGTTGTGGTGAATGAGTATTCCGAGAGCGAATTATTTCATATTATCAAGGACTATGGCGAGGATCAGTTTGCCAAGAATATCGCTAAGCACATAGTACGCATGAGGAATGAGATTGGAAGAATCACAACGACAGGACAGCTTGTCGAGGCTGTCAAGGCTGCTATTCCGATGAAGTTCCGTGCTACGGGAGGACATCCTGCGAAGCAGACCTTTCAGGCAATAAGGATTGAGGTTAACAAGGAGCTTGATGTACTTGAGAACTCCATAGACGATATGATAGAGCTTTTGAATGATGGAGGAAGATTGAGCATTATCACATTCCATTCACTTGAGGACAGGATAGTCAAGAATGGATTTAAGAAGAATGTGGATGTGTGCACATGTCCTCCGAATTTTCCGGTATGCGTGTGCGGCAATAAGCCGAAGGGTGTGATTATAACGAGAAAGCCTATTGTACCGACGGAGGAAGAGCTTGAGGTAAATAAGAGAGCAAAGAGTTCAAAGTTGAGGGTTTTTGAAAGAAGGCGGGATAATTAAATGGCAGATAGCAGAAATAATAGAAATTCATACAGAACAGTCTATGTTAATGATAACCTTGCCCGCAAGCAGGAGGCATACATTGAGACAACATCTCCTAGAAAGCGGGAGACAGTAACACAGCAGCCGGAGAAACAGGACTTACACAAGGCGCACACCAAGGCTAATCATGGACTCAGTTCCAGCTTCGGTTTTGCATTCACACTGGTGATGGCAGGAGTCATGGTTGGAATTTTTATCGTGCTTACAAAATATATTTCACTTAATATCAACATGACACAGAAAGCAAGAGAGATTGCAAGCCTCAGAAAAGAACTTTCAACTATGACCATGGAGAATGATAATCTGGAAATCGCTATCAATTCATCCATAGATTATGACTATATATATAAGGTCGCTACTGAGGAACTTGGAATGGTTTATCCATCGTGCAGTCAGATTGTCAGCTATGACAGTGAGGACAGTGAGTATGTTGTCCAGTATAAGGATGTGGAGTAGGTACAACTATGAACAACAGTAATATCATGCAGCCGGATGAGACTAAGCCAGTTAAGAAGGAATATGCTTTTGTCCGGAAGATAAAAACAAGGAAATTGCAACGGAAGATGAAATTTAAGCTGTTGTTTGTGGCAGGTGTCGTTGTGATTGCCTTTTTTTTACTTGCATTAAGAATGATAGATATAAACCGTTCTAATCAGGATCTGTATTCCAAGAAGGTATTTGATAACCTCAGATATAAGAACTCAACAATTCTTGCTAAGAGAGGGGACATAACGGACAGAACGGGAACGGTGCTTGCATATTCACAGAAGGTCTATAATCTTATACTTGACCCTAACAACTATTGGGAAGAGGATACGGACAGGGAGGCGAACATAGAACTGCTGGTTCAGTGCTTAGGTCTTGACAGGCAGGAGCTTCTTGATACATATAACAGCTATGAGAATAAGAACTGTGCTTACAAGAAGGTGTTGAAATATCTCACCTATGACCAGGTTACGGAGTATAAGGCAGCAAAGGAGGCTGATTCCAATAAATATGCTGCTTCATGGCTAGAGGAGGAGTACATAAGAACCTATCCCTACGATTCATTGCTTGCCTCCGTGTTAGGGTATGCAACGGAGGCCACGGGTGTAATCGGAATTGAAAATCAGTACAATTCATATCTTACCGGGACTAACGGAAGAGAATATGGATATGTCGGAGAGGACTCCGATATGGAGACAACCATAAAGCCGGCTATAAATGGCAGTACCGTGGTGCTGACCATCAATGCCAATATACAGAGAATTGTTGAGAAAAAGATAAGAGAATTTAATGAAGCCTACGGTTCAAAACATACATCAGTAATAATTGCGGATCCTAATAACGGACAGATACTATCAATGGCACAGTATCCGAGCTTCGACCTCAATAATCCAAGCGATTTGTCGGCATATTACACGGAAGAGGAACTCTCAGAGATGGATAATGACGCGATGGTGGATGCGTTGTACGATGTATGGAGCAACTACTGTGTGTCGACGATATTTGAGCCGGGTTCGGTTTTTAAGGCATTTACCATTGCAAGTGGAATTGAGGAAGGAATCTTAGACGGAACTGAGGAATACTTATGTGACGGTCATGAGGTGGTTATGGGAACGAAGATAAGCTGCGCACATCCGGAGGGACATGGGCTGCTGACTGTTGGTCAGGCACTTGAGGAGTCATGCAATGACGCATTGATGCAGATGGCGGCAACTATCGGAAAAGATGTATTCTATGATTATGTGAGCAGATTTAATTTCGGAGCAAAGACGGGGGTTGACCTGCCCGGCGAAGAATATGGACTGATTATAAAGAAGGATCTGGTTACGGATATCGATCTTGCGACCAACAGCTTCGGTCAGAACCTTAATGTTACCATGGTGCAGGAGGTGGCGGCATTCTCCTCACTTATAAATGGTGGCAGCTACTATCAGCCTCACCTTGTCAAGGAGATAAAGAGTGCAGGCGGAGAGACTCTGTTAGAGAATGAAAGTGTTCTTGTGAGAAGGACAGTGTCGGAAGAGACTTCTCAGACACTGAGAGGGTATCTCAAAAATGTTGTGGATTATGGTACAGGCGGTTATCTTAAGATTGCGGGCTACAGTGTCGGGGGAAAGACAGGAGCAGCCGAGAAGCAGCCAAGAGACAAGCAGCATTATGTGACATCATTTATAGGCTTCATGCCGGCGGAGGAGCCACAGGTTGTATTCTATGTTGTTCTTGATGAAGCGCAGGTTGAGGACTTCGATACCTCAAGGGCAGCGCAGGAGCTTGCAAGAGATATTATGATAGAGCTTATTCCGTATCTTGAGATATATCCGGTTGATGAGTCCTATGAGATTAATGTCGGAGGACTGCCGACACCTACGCAGTCCCAGCCGGAGAGCAGTGCTGAGTATGTTACGGACGAGAACGGTGAGACGGTCACGGACGCCGAAGGAAATCCTGAGACGGTGGAAGCTACAGAGCCGCCAACGCAGGAGTCGACACAACCGTCAAGTGAGGCACCGACGCAGGAGCCGACACAACCGTCAAGTGAGACACTGACGGAGGAAACCACGCAGCCATCAACGCAGGAGCCGACACAATCATCTGCCCAGGAGCAGCTTGATGAACCGGCTGAATCATCGATGGAGAATCAGACAGAGGCTCCGACATAGTGAAATGGGAATGTGACAGAATAAATATTGTATATCATTAAAACCTTCATAATAAAATGTACTATCGGCAGTTAAACAGCCGGTTGAATTGTTTTGAGAATTTTATTATGGAGGTTTTTGTTTTGGAAAGCCGGAGAAATGTAGGCAGGATGAAACGTAAGCTGATGGTCGGTGTGACGTTAGCAGCAGTTGTTATAGTTCTTTTGCTTGTACGGCTTGCAGTTATTATGCTGGTCGAGTCTGAGTATTATGGACAAAGGGCAAGGGAACTCCATGAAAGGGAAAGGCCGATAAAGGCTGCGCGAGGCAGGATTATTTCCGGGGATGGAACGGTTCTCGCCTCGAATAAGACCGTGTGCACGATTTCTGTAGTCCATGCGCAGATAACGGAGCCGGATAAGGTGATAGATGTCCTTTCAAGTGAACTCGGAATGGACAGGGAGAAGGTGGCAAAGAGCGTACATAAGGTCTCATCCATGGAGCGGATAAAGACGAATGTAACGAAGGAAATAGGTGATGCGATAAGGGAATACGGACTTGACGGAGTTAAGATTGATGAGGATAGCAGAAGGTACTATCCGTTTGGGAGCTTGGCTTCAAAGGTAATCGGGTTTACAGGAAGTGATAATCAGGGGATTATCGGACTTGAGGTCCGCTATGATGAGGAGCTTGCCGGGGAGGCGGGACAGATACTTACAATGACGGATGCAGGCGGGATTGAGCTTAAGAAGGAGGGGGAGGAGAGAGTAGAGCCTGTAAATGGGGACGATTTGATAGTGAGCCTGGATTATAATATACAGACTTACGCACAGCAGGCAGCCTATAAGGCATACGAGGCGAAAAAGGCAAAGAGAGTGTCCATTATTGTAATGAATCCTCAGGACGGAAGAATATACGCGATGGTTAACGTGCCGGAGTATAATCTTAATGCACCATACACATTGATTGATGAGTACAGCTCATTGACGGTGACGCAAAAGGATGAGAATGGTGATGATGTGACAAAGACCATTCCAAAGGAAGAGCTTACAAGTGAACAGAAAATGAATCTTCTCAATAATATGTGGCGTAATTTTTGTATAAATGATACCTATGAACCGGGTTCAACATTTAAGATTGTCACAGCGACGGCGGCTCTTGAAAAAGGAGTTGTGAGTCTTAGCGATAGCTTTTATTGCAGGGGAAGTCTTACGGTAGGTGGCAGGACGATAAGATGTCATAAGACTTCCGGACATGGCTCACAGACATTTGCGCAGACACTTATGAATTCCTGCAATCCTGCATTTATAACATGGGGAAGCAGGGTGGGTGCGGAGGATTTCTTTGCATACATGAAAAAGCTGGGGCTTCTTGAAAAGACAGGTGTGGACCTGCCGGGAGAAGCGGGAACCATCATTCACAAGCTCAAAAATGTGGGTGAGGTTGAGCTTGCAACAATGAGCTTCGGACAGTCATTCCAGATTACACCGCTGCAGCTTCTACGTGCCGCCAGTGCTATCATCAACGGCGGGACACTGATAACACCCCATTTTGCGGTGAAGACCGTGAATGAGGACGGAGAGACAACCAAGGTGTTTGAGTACGAAAGGGTTGATAATGCTGTATCCGGGGAGACGAGTGGGCTTATGAAACAGCTCCTTGAGAGCGTTGTTTCGGAAGGCGGTGGTAAGCGCTGCTACATAGATGGCTACAGAATTGGCGGAAAGACGGCAACCTCGCAGAAGCTTCCGAGAGGTTCAGGAAAGTATATCGCTTCATTTATAGGCTTTGCGCCGGCGGATAATCCGCAGGTGATTGCAATGTGTATCATAGATGAGCCGGAGGGAATATATTATGGAGGAACCATAGCGGCTCCGGTTATCAGGGAGGTGTTTGAAAATATACTGCCGTATCTTGGAATTGAGCAGGAAGTTGTTGAATTTTCCAATGAATAGGGATATTATGAATTGAGTGCAGTTATGAATGTATTTATTTAGGAAACAATTCATGCGATTCGATTATGAAAATAGTATCAGGTGAATAAAGATATAGGAGAGAGACAGAAAAATGAATCTTAGTGGGAAGAAAGTAATCGTTGTAGGTACAGGAATAAGCGGAATAGGCGCTGTTAAGCTTTTATGCGAGGTAGGTGCGCAGGCGGTTCTCTATGATGGAAATGATAAGCTTGATAAGGCAGAGATTGAGAGCAGACTGCCTGAGGGTGCGGAGGCGGATATTGTACTTGGCACCATGGAGGATTCGCTTTTAGACAGCGCGGACCTTGCGGTTATAAGTCCGGGAGTTCCGATAGACAGTCCTGTTGTGGTTAAATTTAATGAGAAGAACATCCCTGTGTGGGGAGAGATAGAGCTTGCATACAATTATGAGAAGGGCATTGTTGCTGCAATCACCGGAACGAACGGAAAGACAACAACAACAACTCTCGTAGGCGAGATAATAAAAGCATGGGGCAGGGAGACATTTGTTGTCGGAAATATAGGAAATTCATATACTGCTGAGGTGCTTAAGACAACAGAAGGTTCCGTGACTGTTGCTGAAATATCCAGCTTCCAGCTTGAGACAGTACATGAGTTCCATCCAAAGGTAAGTGCTATTTTAAATATTACACCCGACCACCTGAATAGACATTATACCATGGAAAACTATGCTGCTGTTAAGGAAAGAATAGCGGCTAATCAGACAAAGGATGACTTTGTGGTGCTTAATTATGATGACGAGGTTTTAAGAAGGTTCGGAGAAGTTACAACGGCGACACCGGTATATTTTTCAAGAAAGCACCATGTAAACCATGGTACATACCTTGAAGGTACTATGATAAAGTATACTGATGGTGCGAAGGTTATCGATGTAATAGACGTAAGAGATATGCTTCTTTTTGGAGCGCATAACCATGAGAATGTCATGGCTGCGGCAGCTATATGTATACAGATGGGCGTGCCGGTGGGAATTATTGCGGATACAATAAGAAGCTTTAAGGCTGTTGAACACCGCATAGAATATGTGCGTACACTTGATGGGGTTGAGTACTATAATGATTCTAAGGGAACGAACCCTGATTCAACCATCAAGGCTATAGAGGCAATGCCTAAAAAGACTATACTTATAGCCGGAGGCTACGATAAACATTCGGAATTTGATGAGATGATAAAGTGCTTTAAGGATACGATTATAGAGCTTGTTCTTCTCGGTGTTACCAAGGATAAGATAGCTGCTGCTGCAAGAGAGCAGGGCTTTGAAAACATACGCTTTGTTGAGACTCTCAAAGAAGCGGTTGAGGTATGCCGTGAGGATGCCAGGGAGGGTCAGATAGTACTCCTGTCGCCTGCATGTGCGAGCTGGGATATGTTTAAGAGCTATGAGGAGCGCGGAAAATTATTCAAGCAGTATGTTAATGAATTGTAAGACATGGAGGATTGCCGATGGCAAAGAAGCGGGCAAAAACAAAATATTTTGATTATTCTTTGCTGGTGATAATACTGTTTCTGGTGTGCTTTGGATTAGTGATGGTGTATTCGACCAGTTATTACAGCGGAATGAAACTTCCTAAGAACCCTGATCCTGCGTTCTATTTAAAAAAGCAGGTTAAATCTACGATTCTTGGAATGGCTGCATTTGTTTTCTGCATTTTTTTCGATTATAAATACTACTATAAGCTTGCACCGTGGATATATGCCGGGGCTGTATTTTCTATACTGCTTATACTCACACCGCTGGGAGTTGAGATTAACCATGCAAGGAGATGGATAAATGTAGGTTTCGGTACTATACAGCCTGCTGAGATATGTAAGCTTGCGGTTATCATATCAGTATCAGCTTATATTGTAATGACAGGAAAGGCGATTGATAAATTCCGCAATCTGATTGTTGTTGCGGTGCTCACGCTCATACCAACAGGAATGATTCTTGTTATTACAAAGAACCTCAGCTCGGCAATAATTGTTTTCGGCATAGGCTTTGTGATTTACTTTGTGGCGACTAAGAGATACTGGCCTTTTGCGTTGATGGCGGTATTTGGCGCTGCAGGAATTGCTGCATTTATATTGTATATACATTATTATGTTGACCCGGTGACTGCGGGTGTTGAGATTGATGAGGATACAGGCTTCCGTATGATGAGAATACTTGCATGGAGACATCCGGAGGAGTATGCGTCCGGCAAGGGTTATCAGACACTTCAGGCATTGTATGCCCTTGGCTCGGGAGGCTTTTTCGGAAAGGGACTTGGCGAGAGCATACAGAAGCTGGGATTCATACCTGAGGCACAGAATGATATGATTTTCTCGGTTGTATGTGAGGAGCTGGGACTTTTCGGTGGAATATGCCTTATACTTCTTTTCGGAATGATGATATGGCGCTTCGTTATTATAGCGCTGCATTCCCCTGACATGTTCGGATTTCTTCTTGTTGCCGGTGTGACAGCACATATTGCGATTCAGGTTATACTTAACATTGCCGTTGTCACCAATATGATTCCCAATACGGGAATTACACTTCCCTTTATAAGCTACGGAGGAACATCGGTAATGTTTCTCCTTGCAGAGATGGGGATAGTCTTAAATGTATCAAGACATATAAAGTATAGGCATGATTGAGAATGCATACGGCTTATGAGTCATCATTTGAGGCTTACTGCATATAATAATTTGTATACCTGTAATGGGGGGATTATATGCAGGACAACGAAAATGCTGTGGTTGTATACCCGTGCAGCAGGCTTTCAGGTGAGATAAGGCTTCAGGGCTCGAAAAATTCGGTGCTTCCCATCATGGCGGCGGCATTGTTAAAGGCAGGGGTTACTGTTCTGCAAAATTGCCCGGATATAGCGGATGTTCATGCAATGTCGGGGCTGTTGAAAAAATGCGGATGCCGTGTGGAATATAATGAACATGTGATGAGAATTGATGCTTCTGCCGCCGATAACGGAATATTAGATGATGAATACAGCACTAAAATGCGCGCTTCTATATTGCTTATGGGAAGCTGTCTCGGACGGTTCGGGCGGTTCGTTATGCCACCGCCCGGAGGGTGTGCAATAGGGAAAAGACCTATAGATTTCCATGTGTCGGCTATGCGGCAGCTTGGTGCAGACATAAGTGGGAATTCCGGCGGGGTTGATGCGGATGTGGGAGGACATGGCTTGAAAGGCTGTGATATAAGGCTTCCTTTTCCGAGCGTCGGAGCTACGCAGAACTGCCTGATTGCGGCTATGGGCGCGAGGGGAAGCACAAGAATTTTTAATGCTTCATCGGAGCCGGAGATATGGGATTTATGCTGCTACCTCAGAATGCTCGGGGCGCAGATAGATGGTGAGCGGACAGGAAATATAGAGATAACACCTCCGCAGGTAATAAACAGTGAAGATATTCACTATACGGTTCCTGCGGACCGCATTGTTGCAGGGACGATTCTTGTGGCGGCTGCAGGATGTACGGGAAATGTGTATATACCTAATATCGAATGTGACAGAATACAGAGCGTCATAAAGTATTTAGGTGCCCATGCGGCGGTTAAGGCTCCGGGGGTTGTCCTGAACACGGACAGAAGAAGGCAGCTGGAATGTGCTGTCTCCACAGGACCGTTTCCGGAATTTCCAACCGATATGCAGTCACAGTTTCTTGCACTTATGGCTGTATCGGGGAATTTTTGTATAATGGAGGAAAATGTCTTTGACACACGCTTCAAGGCGGCGTATGAGCTTAACAGGCTTGGGGCTGATATCAGGATAGAGGGAAGAACAGCCTATGTGTATGGCAGGAGACATTTACACGGTGGAACTGTGACAGCAAGTGACTTAAGGGGCGGTGCGGCGCTGGTATTGGCAGGACTGTTTGCCGATGAACCGGTTACCGTAAGGGGCTGTGAGTATATACGCAGAGGTTATGAGAATCTGTCCGGCGATTTAAGGGAGCTGGGCGCCAGGATTTATGAGTGCAGTGTTGATTAAGGAGAGAAAGATGTCACATACAAGAAGAAAAAAAGGAAATATACTGATAAAGCTTCTGATTGTGCTTGTGATATTTTTGGGACTTGCGACAGGGGTATTATATGTTGCAGCCACACATTTTAAAATAACGCAGATAAGCTTTGAGGGAACGGACAGGTACACTGAAGATGAACTGAAGGAATATATTTTCGGTCAAAATGAATACGTCAATTCACTTAAGTTAGGATATGACTTAAAGCATGATTACGTTAAGGTTTCCATACCATTTATAGAGACGTATGATGTGAATATCGAATATCCGGATAAGGTACATGTAATACTATATGAGAAAAGCATAGTTGCCTATATAATATACAAGGGAAACTATATGTATTTCGATAAAGATGGAATAGTTGTTGAGACATCCAACAGGCAGGATATGTCTGTTCCGCTGATTGACGGACTTGAGTTTGACAGTGTTGTATTGTACAGTCTGCTTCCTGTAGCTGATGAAGGGGTTTTTAATACGATTCTTGATTTATCGCAGAATCTGCAAAAATATGACCTTGCGGTGGATAAGATACATTTCAACAATGATCTTTCCATCGTGCTCTACATAGGTGATGTGCGTGTGAATTTCGGATTCGGGGAGCGTTTGGGTGAGAAATTACATGAGCTGAAACAGCTTGAGCCACAGCTTGCCGGACTTTCAGGCATTTTAAATATGGAAAATTATACAGAGGGTTCCGGATATATCACATTTAAACAAGATGAAAAAAGAGATAAAAGAAATAATTGAGTAAATAAAAGAAATAATAAAGTAAGTATTAGAAGTTTTTTTACAAAAATGACAAAAAGCTGTTGATATTTTTGTGACAAAACTATATTATAAAAGAATGAGCTATGCAATCGTATAAGGAGGGTTCCGTTCGCAATGGAAATAATTAAGATTAATGATGATACAGAAGCATCTGCTAAGATTATAGTGGTTGGAGTAGGTGGAGCAGGAAATAATGCCGTTAACAGAATGGTTGATGAGAATATAGGTGGCGTTGAGTTTATAGGAATTAACACAGATAAGCAGGCGCTTAAGCTCTGTAAGGCTCCTACAGCACTTCAGATAGGCGAGAAGCTTACTAAGGGACTTGGTGCCGGAGCTAAGCCTGAGGTTGGTGAGAAGGCAGCAGAGGAGAACACCGAAGAGCTTACCCAGGCACTTAAGGGTGCGGACATGGTATTCGTTACCTGCGGAATGGGTGGAGGTACCGGTACAGGTGCAGCTCCGGTTGTCGCTAAGATTGCCAAGGATATGGGAATCCTCACAGTCGGTGTTGTCACTAAGCCGTTCAAGTTCGAGGCTAAGCAGAGAATGAATAACGCAATAGGTGGAATAGAGAAGCTTAAGGAGAGTGTTGATACACTTATCGTTATACCTAATGACAAGCTCCTTGAGATAGTTGACAGAAGGACAACCATGCCTGACGCACTCAAGAAGGCAGATGAGGTATTGCAGCAGGCAGTTCAGGGAATAACAGACCTTATCAATGTTCCGGGACTTATCAATCTTGATTTTGCTGATGTCCAGACAGTTATGAAGGACAAGGGTATTGCGCATATCGGAATCGGTAATGCCAAGGGTGATGACAAGGCTATAGAGGCTGTTAAGCAGGCGGTTACCAGCCCGCTTCTTGAGACTACGATTGAGGGTGCTTCGCATGTTATTATCAATATTTCGGGCGATATAAGCCTTATTGAGGCCAATGAGGCAGCAAGCTATGTACAGGAGCTTGCTGGCGAGTCAGCCAATATTATATTTGGTGCAATGTATGATGATACAGTGCAGGACGAGGCTACAATCACTGTTATTGCAACAGGACTTGATGCCCAGCAGAAGAACATAGATGTTTCCAATGCCATGGCAGGTTTTAATTATAAGCCACAGACTACATATTCTAAGCCTGTAAGTACAGCGCCGGCTTCAAGACCCGTGAACCCTGCAGGTACTTCATACAGAAGACCTTTAGAGAGCAACGTCAAGAATGAGGAACTGAGCATCCCTACTTTCCTTCAGAAAAACAGAAAGTAATGCCTGACATAAGCCGTGACAACCGGGCATGTGCCGGAAAATAAATATTGTTAAGGGAATACCGTATTGCGGATATTTATATCAGATATCGCAATGCGGTATTTTTTGTCGAAAAATTCTTATCATTGGTCTTGTCAATTCGACATTTTTTTCATGGACATGAATATATAATGTGCAATGTAAAATCTTCCAAGAGGAGGTGAAGCTTGTACTACAAAATTTATCCGGATGTAATATTTCTCACCAATTTGCTTTTAGACTATACCGTTCTGGCGGTATCCTGCAGGTTGTGCAAAATAACCACCACTTATCTACGTCTCACAATCGCAGCAGGCATCGGGGCAGCATGGAGTGTCATGGTGGCAGTTGTGGGAAATGAAGGCATTACGGTGCTATTTTGCACATATCTTTGTATGCCTGTGGCAATGTTGTACATAGCCGGGTGCAGAGGCGGACCGGGCGAATGGTTATACCGCTATGCGGTGCTTATGGGAGTAGCGGTGCTGTTGGGCGGTGTAATGAGCCAGGCACATGACAGAAGCAGTACAGTGTTAGTTACAATGGTGACGGCTGTATTGTTTTTACAGGCTGCTGTGCCGTTGGTAGGTTATCTTACAGGGTATGTGAAGAGAAAAAATCTGCTTTACAAGGTCACGCTCAGGCTTGATGGAAGAAGCACGGATGTATGGGGATTGTTTGATACCGGAAATTCACTCACGGATCCATATAGCGGAGAACCTGTCTGTATAGTGGAAAAGAAGGCTTTGACCGGGCTTATGCAGTCTGATACGTTCAGTGACGGAATAACGCTGATTCCGTATAAAAGTCTCGGAAAAGAACATGGGCTTATGAGGCTTGTGACGATGGATTGCATGATGGTTGAGTATGAGGGAAGGACAAGGCAGTACGAATATCCCAAGATTGCGCTGTATGAGGGCAGCCTGTCAAAAAAAGGGGAATATTCAATGATATTAAATACGGCAAGTCTGAACCGGAAATAAATAATTGATAAGGAGAATATATATGTATATAAAAGTACTCGTTCCTAACAAATTTCAATTTAAGGCTGTTCCTACATTCAAAAGCCTTATAAGCGCAGACCGCAATGAGGTCCACTATATAGGTGGAGCAGATGTGCTGCCGCCGCCGCTCTCTGCACAGGAGGAGGCACAGGCGCTTAAAAAGCTTGATGAGGACGATGGCGAGGCTAAGTCATTGCTCATAGAGCATAATCTAAGGCTGGTTGTGTACATAGCAAAAAAATTCGACAATACAGGGGTTGGTGTGGAAGACCTTATATCAATAGGCACCATAGGACTTATAAAAGCTGTCAATTCCTATGATTCGGGTAAGAACATTAAGCTTGCCACATACGCATCAAGATGTATAGAGAATGAGATACTTATGTATCTTAGAAGAAACAGCAAGACGCGAATGGAGGTCTCCATTGACGAGCCGTTAAATGTGGACTGGGACGGAAATGAGCTTCTTCTTTCAGATATACTCGGAACGGATGAGGACGTAATATATAAGGATATAGAGGATGAGGTTGAGAAAAAGCTGCTCAACAAGGCGATAAGCCGCCTGACTGAACGCGAAAGACAGATTGTCGACCTGCGTTTCGGGCTTAGCAGCGAGGATGGGACTGAGCTTACACAGAAGGAGGTTGCGGATATGCTTGGAATATCGCAGTCATATATTTCAAGACTGGAGAAGAAGATTATCAAGCGCCTGAAAAAAGAAATTGTGAGATATGAATAGATAAAATCAGATATCAGATAAGTATTTTTTACCAGTATAAAGGCAGTCATTATGGAAATCCTTTTATCGTAGAGTATCAGAGATTAAGGGGGTTTTCAGGATGGCTGCTTTTAAGGTGGAAATATGTGGGGTGAATACGGCAAAGCTGCCGCTTCTTAGTGCACAGGAGAAGACAGAACTGCTTAAAATGATAAAGGAGGGCGACAGACAGGCAAGGGACAAGTATATTAAGGGAAATTTAAGATTAGTGCTAAGCGTTGTACAGCGGTTTTCAGGCAGCAATGAAAATATGGACGACCTGTTCCAGATTGGCTGTATAGGACTTATTAAAGCTATAGATAATTTCGATATTACACAGCAGGTAAAATTTTCCACTTATGCTGTACCTATGATAATAGGCGAGATAAGAAGGTACCTGCGCGACACATCAAGCCAGATAAGGGTAAGCCGTTCGCTTAAGGATACGGCATACAAGGCAATATATGCAAGGGAACGTCTTTCTAAGACAAATCTCAGGGAACCGACACTCAACGAGATAGCAGGTGAGATAGGTGCGAGCCGTGAGGATGTCATCATGGCGCTTGATGCCATACAGAGTCCGGTGTCGCTATATGAGCCGGTATATACGGACGGAGGGGATACGCTCTATGTAATGGATCAGATAAGCGACAAAAAGCATTTGGAAGAAAACTGGGTTAAGGACATGGCGTTAAACGATGCAGTGAACAGGCTTCCTGAGCGTGAGAGAATGATTATTGAGCTTCGTTTTTTTCAGGGTAAGACGCAGATGGAGGTTGCAGGTGAGATAGGAATGAGTCAGGCACAGGTATCAAGACTTGAGAAAAATGCACTGAACAGCATGAAGCATTATCTTGAGTAACTAAAACCAACACGGTGCTGCATAAAAGTCAAATTACTTGTAAGTTGGGTGACAGTATGGTATACTTCTATATAAATGCGTGAAAACAATACGATGGTTCCTAAAAAATAGAGTGCGCCGGATTTACTGCGGAGCGGACAGAAAGCTGCTGTATTCGTATGGGACTGAGTGCGGCAGCGAGGCATTCCGGAGCGGAAGTGCTCATTATCCGTAGCATTATAATGATAATATGCATATAGCAGGCAATTATTTCAAGATTGAGGGAAGAAGAATCACGGATAATATTATAAATTCAGTGGATTATATTTCTAAGTTGATTTATGAGGTATCAAGGAATGAGAACCGGTAATTTCGGAGGGTTAATTTAATGAAGAGGTTAGGATATGCAATACTGCTTGTCTGTGTACTGTTTATTTCGGGCTGCAGCATTGGAAGAAGGGACATATCTATAAGTCCCTACATAATTACGGATATATCAGGACTGTCGGGACGTGCTTCCGTCACGGCATATCTTGATATTGACGGCATATACAGTGTATTGGCGGGAGCCGGTGCTACGGATGAGGAAAGGGCGAAATACAGCGCGTTTGTAGAGTCGCTTGAGCTTAGCTGCGATAAGGTTGAGAAGTTAGCGAACGGCGATACAATCAATCTTACAGTTACTTATGATGCGGCAGCGGCTGATGAACTGAAGCTTAATGTGAATGATTTTATCAAGCGTGTGGATGTCGCAGGGCTTGATGAGGGGCAGGAAATAGACGTTTTCAAAGACATCAAGGTTGAGGTTACGGGAACGGCACCGTATGCATTTGTCACATATACCAACAATTCAAGCGATACATACATAAAGAGCCTTGAGTATGTAATAAAAGGAAAGACATCCGGCTTGAAAAATGGAGATGTGATAACCATTGATTGTAAGATAGACTCTAAGACGGCGGAGCTGTATTATTACTATACGGATGTGACAAGCATGGATTATACTGTGGAAGGGCTTGATTCATATATATATGACAGCTCGCAGCTTGATTATGGTGTTCTGGCTGATATTGCTGACGAATGTGCCGAAGAGATTAAGGCGGCAACCGATGATACGACAACGCGTATGCTCTACAGGCTTACCGGAAACTCCAACTATCTGTATCAGGATAACAATGAGTGGGTGGACAGCCTCAGGCTTAATCAGGTAATATTCATGTCCGGACATGGGGATGGTTCATCACAGTATGAAAATATAATTCTATATGTATTTGAAGTCACCGTGGCGAATAACTATTATTCGGAGAATGGATATTTTATATTTGAGTATACCAATGCAATAAGAAATGGCAGCGGCGAATTCATGATTGGACGGAATAATCCTGAATTAAGATATGTATGTGGGCAGGATTTTGATTCGTTATATAATGATGTTATGCAGAATACTCAGGTTCAGTATAACAGTGAATTATTAGAAGGTATTAATCCGGAGGGAAATACGCAATGATAAATGGTGTCCGTAAGAAAATAAGACTTGGAGATGTACTTATCCAGGAGGGTAAGATAACACAGGAGCAGCTTGATACAGCACTCAAGGAGCAGAAAATCAAGGGTAAGCTGCTTGGTGACACTCTTGTGGATTTGGGCTATGTGTCGCAGGATGATATGATAGATGTGCTATGCCGCCATCTGAATGTCGAATATGTCAATGTAGCAGCCGCTTCAATAGACGAAAAAGCTGTTAAGATGATAGATGAGGAGAATGCCAGAAGATTAAAGCTGATACCATATATGTTTGATAAAAGCAGGGCGAATGTAATCTGGGTGGCGATGGCAGACCCTATGGATATTATGGCTATAGATGATGCGAGTATCATCACAGGCATGGAGGTTGTCCCTGTACTCAGCAAGCTCTCAGATATTCAGGTTGTTATCGATAAGTTCTTTGGAAAGGCGAAGGCTCTTGCAGTTGCAGAGGCATATAAGCAGGAACAGGGAATATATGACAATGCGGAGGCTCAGGATGATGAGAGACGTGAAGATGTCGAGAACTCACCGATTGTACAGCTTGTAAGAAATGTAATCGAGCAGGCGGCAAGACAGAGAGCCAGTGATATACATATTGAGCCGTTCGAGTACAGTATTCGTGTGCGCTATCGTATTGATGGTACGCTCAACGAGGCTATAACCTATGACAAGGCACTCTACTCTGCGATGATTGCACGTATCAAGATTATATCAGGTATGGATATTTCTGAGAAGAGAAAGCCTCAGGATGGACGTATAACCATAGACATCGACCATAAAGAGTATGATATCCGTGTGTCCTGCCTGCCTACCTGCTACGGCGAGAAGGTCGTTATGAGACTTGCACTCAAGGCAGGCTTTAAGAGAGAGAAGAGCAAGCTTGGACTTAAGCCTGATGATATGATCAAGTTCGACAATATACTTAAAAATCCACATGGTATCATACTGGTAACAGGACCTACAGGCTCAGGTAAATCGACAACACTTTATACAGCACTAAGTGAGTTAAACAAGATAGATGTAAACATCATCACTGTAGAGGATCCAGTAGAGGCAAATATCGATGGCATCAATCAGGTAATGGTAAATAACAAGGCAGACCTCACATTTGCAAGTGCGCTCCGTTCCATTCTCCGACAGGACCCGGATATCATTATGATAGGAGAGATTCGAGATTCCGAGACGGCAGAGATTGCCGTAAAGGCCTCAATCACAGGACATCTCGTGGTAAGTACACTGCATACCAACAACACAGCTTCCTCTGTATCGCGTCTTATAGATATGGGTGTTGAGCCATATCTGCTTTCCGATTCGCTTGTGGGAATCATTGCGCAGCGACTTGTCAGAAGATTATGCGAGTGCAGCAAGGATAACACAAGGGAGGCAACTATAGAGGAGAAGAAGGCACTTGGCGTACCACTTGATGAACCTTGTGCACTTCATGAGCCTAAGGGCTGTAAGCTGTGCAATAACATCGGCTATTACGGACGAATCGGTGTCTATGAGATAATGCCTATAACGAAACGCCTCAAGAGGATGATTGCGGATAAACGAAACGCTGATGACATTATGGATGCTGCTGTTGAGGAGGGTATGCACACTCTCAGGGCTTCGGCAGCAGAGTATGTGCTTGACGGAACCACAACATTTTCAGAGATGATGAAGATTACATACAATGTGGATAACTAATATTGACTGGCATGCTTGAATAATTGTGAAATCATTCCGTTTGTTCCGATTAACCGGCAAAAATGAGCAGCCGCCGGTTACCGGTTTGTGTTTCACAAGTGCTTATCTTGTATTGCATGATTCGGATGTCAAAACATATCCACTTTAGATATAATATGTTGTACACGCCAAGTTTATAGAACATTTTTTTACACCAAAATCATTGTATAAATTTATACCACATAACAGAAAAGAGGAAAAGTATGACTATAGAGGAACTTCTAATAACAGCAAAAGAGAACAAGGCGTCTGATGTGCATATCACGGTAGGACTTCCACCGAAAATGCGTATTAACGGAATACTTGTGGATATGGATTATCCAAGACTTCTTCCGCCTGATACGGAGGCTGTCATAAGTACCATGATGAGTGACAAGAGATTGCAGCAGTTCGAGGAATTAGGTGAGATTGATTTTTCGTATTCCATCCCTCAGATTGGCCGTTACCGTGTGAACGTATTCCACCAGAGAGGTTCCATGGCGGCATCAATCCGTCTCGTATCTACTAAGATACCGCTCCCGGAGGAGCTTGGAATCCCGAAATCGGTTGTTGACCTTTATCAGAAGAAGAGAGGTCTTGTCCTTGTAACAGGTCCTACCGGTTCAGGTAAGTCCACAACGCTTGCCTCCATCATCGACAGAATCAATTCTATGAGAGAGGTACATGTAATCACGCTTGAGGACCCTATAGAGTATCTTCATAACCACAAGAAGGCGATGGTCAATCAGAGAGAAGTCGGGCTTGATACACACTCTTATTCCAATGCGCTGCGCGCTGCACTCCGTGAAGATCCGGATGTAATACTTGTCGGAGAGATGAGAGACCTTGAGACAATATCCACCGCTATCACTGCTGCCGAGACAGGTCACCTTGTGCTGTCAACACTTCATACCATAGGTGCGGCAAGCACAATCGACCGTATTGTGGATGTATTCCCTCCGCACCAGCAGCAGCAGATAAGAGTTCAGCTCTCCATGGTGCTTGAGTCCGTTATCAGCCAGCAGCTTATTCCGACAGCCGATAAAAAGAGCAGAGTCGCAGCATTCGAGGTAATGCACAGCACCCCTGCCATCAAGAATCTTATCCGTGAAGCAAAGAGTCCGCAGATTAATTCGACGATACAGACCAGCAAAAAGCTTGGCATGCAGACCATGGATGACGCTATCTTTGACCTGTACATGAAGGGGGATATTGATAAGGAGAATGCTGTATCCTACGCACAGGACAGCCAGATTATGGAAAAGAGGATAGACAATGCATTCTAGTACACCGATAAATAAGTTTCTGATACATTGACGCTGAACGATTGCTTCATATGTAAGGCGGAGGAATGGGGCGTAGCGGTGGCTGCGTCGATTGACGACAATGCAGCAGATGAAAAATCAGGCAAGTCAAGGTGCCCGTTATTTATTATTCGGTGTACTAGGTCGGGTTGTGCCTGATTCGGAATATTTAGAGCACTTTATACATTTATCGAGCTGGTCAATGATGGGGTGTTCACCATAGAAAAAGCTGCCGAGAAAGCAGGTATGTCCGTGGAAGAGTTCAGGAATGTGATGAAGAACGCAAACACACAGAGAAGAGAATGATCATGTGGTTGTTAAATGAAAAAATAATTATTAAATGTAAGCCCTCCGGATGTCCGGGAGGGCTTACATTTATTTTAAGAGTATAATTTAATAAACAACTGTTTATAGTTATAGGATGTATATTGTTAATTGTGATGGAATCTGATATAGTCTTTTAAAAGCATATTTCTTTGATATATTCTATGGTTCTGTTTTATAAGATTTTATAAAAATCATGCGGCTATGGCAAATAGCTGTATTAAAAAGTCTATGCTTTATTTCCTGTTATTTTGTAAATTGAACGCAGTATAAGCAATCCCCTGCTTCAAGTGTGTAGAGCATTAAGCGGTGGATAAGGGGGAGGCTTATGTCAGTGGGAGTTAAAAGCTCCCACTGACAGTTCGCAAAGCGACTGCGTTCATGAGCAAGTAGCGAAAGCGGATTGCGAATGTCCGCTTTACTTTTAACCGTCAAAAGAAGAAAGGGGAGTACGATGGGAAAAGAGACATATCTGGCGCATACCATAACGCAGACCGATTACGAGGCGCGGTATGACAGGGCAGCCAAGAAGCTGCTGGCAAATAAGCTTGTGCTTGCACATATCCTAAAGGGCTGTGTTAAGGAGTATCAGGTCTGCAGCATTATGGACATAGCACAGAAATACATAGAAGGAGAGCCGGAGGTAGGAACTACAGGGGTGTACATGGATGACAGCAGTTCTCCCGAACGGCCTTATATTAAGCCGGAGACGGTAGTGACACGGGCAGCAGAGGTGCAGGCAATGAATGCACAAGAAGTGAATGCACAGGCGATGAAAGTGCAAGCAATGAATGAACAAGCAATGAATGCACATGCAATAAGTATACAAGCGATGAATACACAAGTGACGAAGGTACAGGGAATGGGCAATGAGGACATATCCCAGAATGAGGGAACAGTGTACTATGATGTGCGCTTCAATGCGATAGCACCATCCACAGAAGAACATGAGAATATAAGGCTTATCATCAATGCCGAGGCACAGAACCGGTTCAAACTGAAATATCCCCTGACAAAAAGAGCAGTATATTACGGAAGCAGGCTGATTTCAGCACAGCATGGAACGGTATTTACTAAGTCAGATTACCAGAAGCTGCGCAAGGTATATTCGATATGGATATGCGTAAATCCGGCAAAGAGGTTCAGAAATACGATAACGCGCTATTCACTAAAGCCGGAAGCTATTATAGGAAATGCGGTCGAAGCACCGGAGAACTATGACTTGATAAACATAGTGATGGTGTGCCTGGGAAAGATGGAGGAATGGAATGATAACAATCTTATAAAATTTCTTGGTGTCTTGTTCCAGAATGAGTTGTCAGCAAGGGAGAAAAAGGATATACTGGAAAGAGATTTCGATATACCTATGACCGAGACATTTGAAAGTGAGGTGGATGATATGTGCAATTTGAGCCAGGGTGTTGCGGAGAAAGCTATGCAGCAAGGAAGAACACACATCCTTATCGAGCTGGTTAATGATGGGGTACTCACCATAGAAAAAGCTGCCGAAAAGGCAAGCATGTCCGTGGAAGAGTTCAGGAATGCGATGGAGAAGGCTAACACACAGGAACGATAGAAGCTGACATCAAGAAAAGCAGGGATAAGTACAGATGTTAAAAGAATTAAGGCTCTTACATGGATATGACATGTAAGGGCTTTTTGTTATGTCGATAATTGTAAAAAATAGGCATAATTTACCATAAACAGGTAAACTAAAGCTATGGACAAACGGAATAAGAATTACTATAATGGATATAAATGATTGATGAAAATGATAATAATTGTGCCTGCTTTCGGTACAAAATGTAGAAATTAAGCGAGGTTGTACACAATGGCAACATATTCGTACGAAATTGTCACAAAAGAAGGCAAAAAGAAAAAGGGAAATGTCGAGGCGGACAGCATAGATAAGGCAAGGACAGCGCTGAAGGCTGAAGCGAGCATGATAGTCTCGGTCAAGGAGGCATCCATTCTCAATAAGGATATTGATATAAATATCGGAAGGAAGAAGGCTTCCGTAAGAGACCTTTCGGTGTTCTGCCGACAGTTCAACAGTATATTAAAGGCAGGAGTAAGCGTTATCGAGGCATTGGACATGCTCTCACAGCAGACCGAGAACAAGAAGCTTGCGGCGGCAATCATGGAGACTAAGACCAGTGTTGAGAAAGGTGAGACACTCTCTAATGCCATGCGTAAACAGGGTGAGATGTTCCCGGAGATGTTGCTAAACATGGTAGCTGCAGGTGAACAGTCAGGTTCACTTGAAAAGTCGCTGTCGAGGATGGCAGTGCACTTTGAAAAGGAAAATAAGCTCAAAGGACTTGTAAAGAAAGCCATGATGTACCCGGTAGTCCTCATCATAGTGGCAATCGTGGTTATGATAGTAATGCTTGTCGGAGTGCTCCCGGGATTCATGGAGACGTTCGAGGACATGGATATGGATATGCCCGCATATACACTAGCGGTTATGGGCTTCAGCGATTTTCTCATTGCCAACTGGATACCGATAGTTATTGTGATTGCAGGCATTGTGATTGGCGTAAAGATATATGCCGGTACACCTATGGGAAAAAGAGTGTTCGGCCAGCTTAAGCTCAAGGCACCGATATTCGGAAAGCTCAACACCAAGACAGCATGTTCGAGATTCGCAAGAACCATGTCGACACTTCTTGCGGCAGGTATGTCCGTGGTCGAGGCGTTATCAATAACATCTAAAGTAATAGGAAATGTAGTGTATGAAGATACACTTGCGGACACGCAGGAGAAGGTAAAGGGCGGACAGCCGCTCTCAAGACCGCTCAGAACCAGCGGAATATTTCCGCCGATGATTGTACATATGGTAGGTATAGGAGAGGAGACAGGTAACCTCGAGGAGATGCTTGATAACGTAGCAGATTACTATGATGAAGAGGTTACGATGGCGACCGAGCAGATGACTGCACTCCTTGAGCCGCTTGTAATTGTGTTCCTTGCGGTTATCGTTGTCGCTATCATTGCCGCAGTGTATGCGCCGATGATGACGCTGTATAATGGAATCGGATAATGTTGAAAGGGCTGTATCAATGAAAATAAAGATTGTCAACTTTGGTCCTATAAAAGAATTTGAGTTTGATTTTTCAAAGAAGCTTATTGCCACATATGGAGATAACAATATTGGTAAGTCCTACGCTATGCAGGTGGTGTATTTGCTGTTCAAAAGGTTTTTCCAACTCTCTAAAGAGATGGGAATATATTCGTATCATGCTGAAATTCATACATCTATTAATAATAGAGTATTAGAAGTATCAGAAAATTTATGGGATTTAATAAGAGGAAAAAATGATGAAAAAGAGTGCGTTTATCAATTGACAGATTTGGTTTTTGATTATCTTTCTTTAGGCATGATACCGGAATTGCTTAATTCGTATAGTAATACATTTGCTAATTTTGACAATATCTTGAAAAAAAATCCGCATATCTATATTTGTCTGCCTAATTGTACAATGGATTTCAGACTAAATGATGAAAAAATATGTGGAACCATACCTGATTTAACAATAAACATTAAAGAAAAAAATGCCGATATTGAAACAACTAATTATGGAAGCATGGAATTGAATCTGGCAAAAACATATTCAATGGAGGATATTAAGTTAGAAGTTGTTAATAAGTTGGGATATGTATATGCCAACATTTTATTTAATATAGTTTATCGAGTTGGACAAATTTTTTTCCTACCAGCTTCGAGGTCTGGTATATATAATGGAATGAGTGCATTTGGAGCTATAGTTGCAGAATTAGCAAAGAATAGGTCGAATATTACAAGAAAGATTGAGTTTCCGGGTATTACTGAGCCTATTTCTGATTATTTTATAGAGCTTTCCAATATATCAAATAATAAAACAAACAATATATTACATGATAAAAAAATAAAGCAATGTTACGATGCTATAGAATGTAATATTTTGAATGGTAAAGTAATATTCGATAAAGAAACGAATGAATTGAAGTATACACCTAAAGAAGAAACAGATGTGCAGTACTCAATGTCAGAGGTGTCATCAATGGTTTCTGAGGTATCACCGATAGTAGCCTTCCTGAAATATATTATAGCTAATAGGGAAGGCATGAGTCCTGAGAACAGAGCTATATTATTTATAGAAGAACCCGAAGCCCACCTCCACCCGAACAATCAGGTTAAGCTTATGGAGATATTCACGGAGCTTACGAACGCGGGAATAACACTTGTGATGTCCTCACACAGCAACTATGTGTTCAATAAATTGAACAATCTTGTCCTATCAGGAAAGTTGGACTATCAGATATATCAGCCGATATATCTTGAGAAGGGGGTAGAGGGAAGTATTTCAAAACCTATGCACATAGATGAGTGTGGGGCTGATGACGAGAACTTCATTGATGTAAGTGAGGCACTGTATAAAGAGCGTGAGCAGATTATACAGGAGCATAATGAGGGAGCGGAATGATATCCAAGATACAGAATGAACGCAGCTTGAAAGACTGTATAAGGTATGAGATAGAAGAAATTCAACAAGATGATGGTCATAGAATAAATGTAGAAGTCGATAAAAGACTTACTCATAGCGATTATGTTGGAATTAAAGTCGATGATTACTATAATGGTCTGCACATTGGTAAAACACCTAAATCAGTTGATTTTGTGGTTATTGTTAAAAATTCCCGCTGTTCGTTTACGATGTATATTATTGAGTTTAAGGATGTTAGTAGTCAAGAAGGACTTAAAATAAGAGACATTCAGGATAAGTTCACAACGACAATTAATGATTTCTTATCAGAAAGATTTAAGGATATTTTTCTTGACGACAGATACAATTATAAGGATATTCAGTTGTACCTTGTTTCAGATGCTTATGGCTTGGCTGGAAAAGCTGAATCCTATGAAAAATACAGGGAGATTCAGGAAAAATTAGATAAGAAGGATTCGTTAAAAGTCGATAGGAAATTGGGAGAAAAAGTGTACAAGTTCAGAAATAGACTTTTAAGGATAAAGTATGAATTTCCGCCTAATCCTGTGATACATAAAACAACCTAATCCGGTTATCCCGGTGGGCGACCCGACCACCGCGTAACATATATGGGCATAAGCCTAAAAAATATTATCTATATTTAAAGGAGATATTTAAGCATGAAGAAGTTAAACAAGAATAATAAGGGTTTCTCTCTCGTAGAGCTCTTAGTAGTTATCGCAATCATGGTAGTATTAGTTGGTGTTATTGCACCTACACTTCTTAGCAATATTGAAAAGGCAAGAGTATCATCAGATATTCAGGCATTAGATTCAGTCGCTTCTGCTGTTCAGAATACGTTGGGAGATGAGAAAGCATATGATGCCATAACAAAGGATACAGCAATTCTCGCTAGTACATATATTGGTTCAGGAGCTTCCGCAACAGATAATTTTGCAATTGTTATCGCTGATTATTTAGCAAAAGTACCTGATATGAAAGGAAGCACTGCAAAATCAGATGGAAAAGGAGTTTATTTTGCTGTTACAAGTAAAGGACAGGTTAAAGTATGGTTATCAACTGTAGATACAGGTGTTACTGTTCCAGCTGATGCACCAGCTGACAAGACAGAGGCTAATACAGATAAGGTTATTTTTGATAAGAATACAGCATATTATGTTGAGCGTTAATTGATTATACTATGCAGTATTACATTCCAATCTACATAATCACCTTCCTCTTCGGAATCGTGATAGGCAGCTTCTTAAATGTCTGCATTTACAGGCTGCCGCTTAAAGAGAATATTGCAACAACGGGTTCTCACTGCATGAGCTGTGGCCATAGGCTCAGATGGTACGATTTGGTGCCGCTGTTCTCATGGCTGCAGCTCGGCGGTAAGTGCCGATATTGCAAGGCGAAGATTTCAGTGCAATATCCGCTCATCGAGGCGATGAACGGAATCGGGTATGTACTGATATTCATTATCAATGACATAAATATTGACAGCATACTGTTATGTCTGTTTTTCTCAGCTCTGGTTGTGCTGTCAGTCATCGACTGGAGAACCTATGAGATACCGATAGGTGTCAACATTACCATTCTGGTGCTCGGTGTGCTAAGAAGCGCGCTCGACTGCCACAATATTGTCTCACACCTTATTGGACTTGTTTGTGTCAGTGCTTTCCTGCTTCTGATAGGTATTATATCAGGCGGCAGGGCGATGGGTGGCGGTGATGTGAAGCTCATGGCAGCCGCAGGACTTTTCCTTGGATGGAGAGAAGTCACACTGGGCTTTTTTCTAGGTTGCATAATAGGCTCAGTAATTCACCTGTTACTTATGAAGTTTGCCCACAGGGGCAGACAGCTCGCATTCGGGCCATACCTCTCAGCAGGCATGGTCATAGCAATGCTGTTCGGAGATAACCTTATAAAATGGTATCTCGGACTGTTTTAATTTAAGAGAACTAAAATCGTATGATTAATAGTTCTCTTACATATCCCTGCTTACATAGGATAATAACCAAACAACGCAGGTAAGCAGCGATATGTAAGAGAACTATACTAATATAACCTCATAACGGATGCACATAATCATATATGCTGTTCCAGTATAAATAGACAATTGCGAAACTCAAATTTTACTGTAAACAGTTGTGCAATTTTACTAGTACACTGCCGGACCTTTTGAACGCCGTCGGTGTTTAGCGGCTGTATTTTAGCCGCTTATGCACCGCTACGGCTTTCAATGAGTGTAATAGTTCGACTATGTCGAACTAATGTGTCCGGAAGGGTACTAGTAAAATTGCACAACGTCCGGCTGTAATATACTAAGTTTTGCAAACGCCTAATCCGGTATAAAAAGTAAAAGGAGAACACTCATGGCTTCTAAGGTCACCAAATTCATCACCATTTCAATAGGCAGCTCGGAAATCAAGCTCTCCGAGCTTGACAGCAGCAAGAAGAATATTTCCGTTCTGTGGGCGGAGACGGTTCCTACTCCGGCTGATTCTTATGATGAGGGAGAAATCGTGGATATTGAGAAGATTTCAAGGATTCTCAAGCAGACGATTTTCAAGAACCGCATCAATGCAAAGCACGTTATATTCACGGTGCATGGTCCTAAGTTTGCCAACAAGGAGATTATTATTCCGAATGTTAAAACGGATAAGATTAAGTCGGTCGTGGATGCGAACTGCTCAGAGTATTTTCCTATTAACACGGAGGAGTATGTATTTTCCTATTCCATACTTGAGCATTTCGTCCAGGAGGGAAGAAAGCAGATGCGTCTCATGGTGGTAGCCGCACCGGAGGAGATTATTGAGAGCTACTATACCCTTGCAGAGCGGCTTGAGATGAAGCTTGAGTGCATTGACTATGCAGGTAACTCAACCCTTCAGATTATCAAGCAGCAGGTTGAGGAAGCGCCGAACATAGTTATTCAGGTCAACCAGGCGACAACTGTTGTCAACATTATGAAGAAGGGTATCCTGCAGATGCAGAGAACCATTCCGTATGGAAAGAATGTACTTATTAATGCGGTCATGGACGAGAAGCAGATACCTGAGGCGGGAGCTGAGGAGCTTGTAAAGCATGAGAAGCTTATCCACTCCTCGTTTGACGGAGACCAGGTTACTGATTCCCTCAGATACATGGTAGCCAACCTGAGCCGTGTAGTTGATTATTACACCACAAGAAATCAGGACAGCCCTCTTGACAAGGCATATCTTATAACGGATGGTGTGCAGATTCTTGGATTGCTTGATTTGTTGAGCAATGAGCTTAATATTCCTATAGTCATGATGGATGAGCTTAAGAATGTCACAGGCAGCAAGTACTATGAGATGCCTGAGAACCACCTCATGAATTATCTTGAGAACCTTGGAACGGTCATTGAGCCGATTAACTTCGTGTCCAGAAAGCATATAGCAACGGCACAGAAGAAGGAGGTTAAGCATAACAATACAGCGCTTATAGCAGGCTCCTTGATTATATCGGCTGTGCTGGTCGGTTATCCGTTATATAATTACATGCAGATGAAGGAGCAGCGCGATAAGCTTGCGGCGGATATAGACAGAATCAGCAGTGTTGAGCAGATTGTAAACGATTATTACAATGCGAAGGACAAGGTGACGGATCTGCTTGGCTTTGTGAGCAGCTCCTACAGTGACAATGATTCCGTATTATATATGTACAATAAGCTTGAGGAGGTTATGCCTTCGGATATTTCGCTGTCAAGCCTGTCATTTAATAATGGTCAGGTATCCCTTTCGGGAACGGGCTCATCCAAGCTGTGCGTTGCGAAGTTCTTAGAGGAGCTTGAGAAGCTTGATAATGTATATGATATACAGATTTCGGGTGTCAGTGAATCGAAGGATGAGGAGAGCAATATTACAGAGAGCTTTTCGCTTACGTTCAAGTTCCTCAAGCTTGACGAAGAGGAGAGCACACAGGAAGAAGCCGGTACGGACAGCAGTACAGTAAATAGTGAGAAGGAGGCACAGTGATTATGAAGCTTGCAATTTCAGAACGTGACAAATTCCTATTATGTCTGGTTGGCAGTCTATTGCTGGTATTTTTAGCATACTATTTCGGATTCCACAATTTCAGCGACAGGACGAGTGCGCTTGAGAGCGAGATTTCCACACTTCAGGTTAAGTACAATGACTTGAAGGATAAGTCGGACAATATACCGAAGTATAAGCAGGATACGGAAAACTATAATCGCATTTTTGAGGGTGGTCTTGCCGGATACGATTCAGGCTTTTCACAGAAGGCAACGCTTATGTTCACAACAGAGCTTGAAGCAGAGCTTGGTGTGTGGGTCCGCACGGTGAGCATGCCGGATGCAGCACTTGTGTACACCTTCGGAAATGTTGTTTCATCCAACCCTTCAGCTAACGGCGCGAAGGTATATTCCACCGATATGAAGGGATATAAGAAGACGGTCACATATTCTTATGAATGTGATTACGATACCTTCAAGGAGCTGCTGGCATACATACTTGACTATGATACGATATATACGATTGATACGGTAAGCTGCTCCTACAATGAGGACGATGAACTTATGAGCGGCAATATCACGATTTCACAGTATGCCATCACCGGTTCGGACAGAGACTACTATGAGTCGGATATAGATTCGATTGACCTTGGCACGGAGAATCTTTTTGTATCAGAGAGCAATCCTGGCCGTGTGATAGAGGCAGCGGATGAGTTCGGCCTTATGACCAATTATGATATAGCGCTTTCCCTCAGCTCGGAAAGCTCCGATTTAAGCTCGGTGGTTCTTGGAAGAAGAGGCTACTCATCCTCACAGGTTTCCGCCAACACGAATGACAATGTTCCCGTTGTGATTAACCTTTCAGGAGAGAACGGCGAGTACACGATAAGCTATTCCGTAGGCGATAAGCAGTATCCTGCCGCAGACAAGACCCTGGTTGATTTGTCCTTCAATCCGGGCAGAAGCCTTGACCTTATGGTATTCAGCAGTGAGCGTGAATCGGATAATGACAAGTCCGGTGCAAGCGTGACCATCAACAATGAGTCTGATATGACGCTTAACATCAAGGTGGTAAATGATGACAGCTCCAACCCAAGGTTCAATGTTGAGAGTGTGAATGGAGCGGTGAGATATTATAGGTAGATAGGCAATTGCGAAACGCATTTTCGACAGTAAACAGTTGTGTGATTTTACTAGTACACTGCCGGACCTTTTGAACGCCGTCGGTCCTTAGCGGCTGTATTTTAGCCGCTTATGTACCGCTACGGCTTTCAAGGAGTGCGAACGTGTCCGGAAGGGTACTAGCAAAATCATACAACGTCTGGCTGTTGCACACTGCGTTTCGCAATTGCCTGTAGTTAGATATACATGAAAAGGAGATTGTTGTGATATGTCCCACAATGTGAAGCATGAACAGAATAGCGGTTTCTCTCTCATAGAGCTGTTGATTGCGATAGCTATCCTTGCCATGCTCACGGTGCCTCTTATGAACTCCTTTATCATGTCGGGAAAGATTAACCGCAACAGCAGAAGGCTTCAGAATGCTACCGCTGTTGCACAGAGTGTTGCGGAGACGGCGAAGCATACGACGGACAAGGCGGCACTTGAGGCGGCACTTAAAGCACTTCCGGGTGTGTATGATTTTCCGGCTGATTCTAAGGTGAATGAGGACAGCCCGGTGTATACCTTCAAGCTTGACGGTGCGGATGGTGAGAAGTTCCGGGTTAATGTAAGCCTTATGCCTAAGACGGATTATGACTATAAGGCAACGGACTTTGCCGACTTGTACAATGAGGCGAGCGTCATATATAGTGAGCTCATTCTCAATGACAACAAGGTTCTGTCGCTTATGAGGTCACAGAAGATACCTTATGATGTCCCGGGTGCACTGGTCATGGAAAAATGGAATGTCACAGAAGGCAGGTGGGACAGCTACAGTCCGTCAGCTGAGGACAAGGCAGTCCGTGATACCTATGGCAATCTTTTTGCGGACGAATATCTAAAGAGCAGTGGTTCATTGGATGGTATCAGTGAGTCGGAGCTTACTGATGTCAACTCCAAATTTAAAAAGGAAAATATAGATAAAACAGTAGATATTAATATAGAACAGGCCGGCAATAATTATGAGGTAACTATCAATACGATATATACATTCGATTTCACGGATTATAAGGTAGTGTACAGGGCTGAGGATACGTCTCCGGGTGTGGTTGTCACTCCGGGAGCCGGGACTCCTATGACATTCTACAGATGTTCGGGGAAGCTGGTGTATAAGGCTGATGAGATTAAGCTTACCTTAGACAATGAAAAGCCTTTATATTTTCTCTACGCAAAGGCGGAGGGCGGCAGAATTTCAAGTGATGGAATTACGTTGGAAAAGGCTGCGGACGTAAGACATTTTAAGAGCTTAACTTATAATGTCAATGCAGCCTCCGACGTACAGCTTACCAATGAAGATGGAACCTCAAGGAACATGAAGCTTTATTTTGTTGAGGAGGCAGGCGAAAGACAGGAGGAGAGCTTTAAAATCAATGTCGATAACAGCAGTCTCACAACAGCACTTGACCTATACACAACAGAATTTTACAACACCTTGGGGGCAGCACTTTCCGTCAATGTCAATAATACCATAAAAGGTGTTGTTAATGTGTTCTCTACAAAGGATGCGGCAAATACAGATAACCATATTGCGTATGAAATGGGCGAAGAGATTACTTCATTATATAAGATCATAGTGAGCGTGGATTATGATGCTGACCGTGACGGAGGTTATTCGGAACAGGTGTATTCGGTAGCTACCGATGATTAAGAAAAATAATATACGTGCTGAGGCATATGTGTTTAGGCACGGTGAAATGGAGAAAGGTATGGGCAGAAGAAGCACAGGCAGGCTTAAGGAGAATAAGGGTTCATCACTTATAATGACATTGGTTGTGGTATCCTTCATAGCGGTCATAGCGATGACTGTCATGACATTAGCCCTGTCCTCATACAAGATTAAGGCGATGGAGGCGCGTGGCAGAAATGCTTTCTATAATGCGGATATGGCGGTGGATGAGATATATTCAGGTCTTGCCGCTGACGCTTACAGTGAGCTTGCTGAGTCCTATGACTATGTGATTGGAAATCTTCTTGAGGTTGACGGCGATTCGGTCACAATGATTGACAACACGGCAGCTAACAAGCTTCTTAGAAATACATATTTCCGCAATGCCTGCTTCGCAATATTCGGCGAGAGCTATGGAATGAGTGATGAGAAGGACATTAAGAAAAAGATAGAGGATGAGCTCACAGCAGGAAGCACACTATCATCTGTGAACCTCACGGAATTATCCGATAAGCTTAGAAGCTATATCTCCGATGTCTATAAGGATGCTTCAGGTGGAAGCGGGATTGATATAAATGTCGGACAGCTTCCGCAGATTCTTATGGTTGACGGTGCGATAAATTCCGTGATTATAAAGGATGTCACAATAACATACCAGAATCTTAACACGGACTATTTTTCACAGCTCACAACGGATTACGAGATTGTATTCCCTGAGAAGGCTGATATCAATATCGTGGATGATGACAGCGATATTCTTCAGTCCTTCCGCGACTATGCGATTGTATCAAATAAGTATATCAACTCGATGGGCTCTATAAATGTACATGGCGGAATATACGCAAATCTCGGAATAAACCATCAGGGTGCTTCGGAATCACCAAGTCTTTTAAGACTTACCGTAAATGGAGGCAATATTGTCACCAACGGTCTGATACAGCTTTCACAGGGTGCGGCTGTCACATTTGGAAACGGAAGAATATGGGCGGACAATATCGAGCTTATCGACTCAGACCTTGTAATCAATTCGGATGGTTCTGCGTATGTTGCGGATGACCTGACACTTACACAGGGCTCTAAGAGCAATTCTGTGACGATAAGCGGCGATTATTATGGCTACAGTATTGAGGGACATGGAATAAACAGCGCGGATGCGTCCCCGGCTAAGAGCAGTGCCATTATCATAAACAGTAAGAAGTCAAAGCTGGATTTTTCCAATATAAGAACACTTATATTGGGAGGTTACGGATGGGTTGTATATAACGAAGGCTCATCAGACCCAGGCGATGAGAGCTATTATAGAACGGGCGAGTCTATTGCCGTGCGCTACACACAGACGGCGTATGTTCTTCCGGCGTCATGGAACGGAATAATTAACGATAACTTCTTTGCAAAGAAGCTGCTCAACCCGGCACAGCGCGTGATTGCCAATCCGGTCGAAGGCGGGGAGTATGAGTACTATTACAATTTCTCGAGCGGTGATGCGGCTGCAAGCTTTTATCGCGGACTTTACGATGATGATACCTTCAATGAGCTTTGCTCAGATGCCGGGATAACCGGAGCCGGAAATCTTGCCGAGGCTCAGGTGATAAGAGCGAGAATAAGAAGTTTGATTGATGAGGCTTATGACGATTTCCTTGACTATGACGGTACAGGAACTAAGGCTATCACGATTAACCCTAATGCCCGTGTGTATGAGAAGGGAATTGTGAGGGACAATGCTTCGGGTGTGAACGAATATAACAGTGTAGGGGACGAACTTGTCAGGGTTCTTTACGACAATTCGAGATGGAGACAGAGAATAATAGGAAGTCTTCTGATAGAGCTTGAGGATGACTGGATGTACAATTCCTCCGACTGGGATGGAAGCAGGCCTTATCCGACGCTCAACTACGGCTCTATGCGTTTTTCACATAAGATTAAATCGGAGGCTGAGTTAAATCATGGTGCAGTCGACAATATTCTCAAAGGCAGGTCAAAGATAGCCGAGGTCGGAAATGCCTATTACTATGTCGAGAATGAAGATGGCAGCAATGCGGAGAACTATGTTGTTTTCGTGCATAATGGGGATGTGAAGCTCAGCAATGATTTCGACAGCCGTGCACCTGAAAGAGGAATTATAATTGTGGATGGCAACGTGGTTGTAGACCGGAATTTTGAGGGCTGCATCATCGCGACGGGAGATGTCAAACTTGAAGGTGGTACATATAGTGCGGCACCGGAGCTTATTGATACGATTCTTAAGACACTTCCGGGTGTCAGAGGATATTTCGACGGAACGAATGTCACTGAGCTCGGAAAGCATATCGGCTACAATGATGGGGCACATGCAAAGCAGCCTGATGAGAAGGAAAATGGCAATCTTAACAGCTATGCGGCATCGGATTGCATAAATATAGCAAATTACAGAAGAAGTGCAGCAACACAGACAGAGACGGAATAATGCTCTTAATAAATGCTATGAAAAGGAGGGAAAATGCCGATATGAAAAGTAGGAAAAGTAGGAATGGCAGGAATGACAGCTGCAATACATTGAATAATGAAATGAATAAAGGCTTTTCATTGATTGAGCTGCTGGTTGTCATTGCCATTATGGGTATATTTATCGGCGTTTCTTTCGCTTCCATAGGTCTTATCCAGGCTGGAAATATGACCAGTGTGACCAAGAGCATTGCGACAGGTATTCAGGAGACACGTCAGAAGACAATGACGCAGAATCTGTTGTACGGATGGCGTTTTTCGGTGAACACGGATGCCGATGGCAGCGTGAGCATGACGGTAACTAAACAGGCAGCCGCCACACAGACACCTGTGGACACTGTGACAGAGCTGAAAAAATGTGACCTGTATTACACTAAAGATAGTGACGAAGAGGTGAAGATTACCGGTTTTGCGATGACATTCGACGCTTCGACAGGTGCGATAAAATCCTTTAATTATGCCTTGGCGGACGGCGGAACAGCCATGCAGACCTCGGGCACCGGAAGGATAAGGGCGGCACACGGAAAAAAGGAGAGTGAACTTACCATATTCTTTGCAACAGGAAAGTATGAGGTTAAGTAGTATGAAACTAGACAGAGCACATAAACGGGACGGATTTTCGGATAACAAGGGCATCACTCTCATAGAGGTACTTATAGGAATTGCCATAATGGGTATTGTTTCATCGATGATTTCGGCAATAATGGTAGGTGGGACTAATTTTTTCAGGAAACAGAGCGCAACGATAGATTTGCAGAATGATTCACAGCTTATTACCTCATCAATGTCGGCGGCGATACTTGAGGGAACGAATTTTACGCTTGAAGAGGATAAGCTGATGGATGGCAGGAAGGTTGTGTATTTTACCACCGGGACACCTGCTGCAGAGGGGGAGAATAAAGCAGTCGCAAAACAGTATATATGGGTAGAGGAGAGTCCGTATGGTGACGCAGGGTATCTGTATATATATGATGCGGGAGCTGTGGTTGATTACAATAAGGGAAATTGCATATCAGAGCTTGTCAGATATTTTAAAATTACAGCTGGTGTCACTGAATCGACAACAGATGCTTCGGGCAACGCCGTATATACATACAACAGCAGCGTCAAGGAGACGAATAAGATTGAGAAAATCAGCGTGAGCTTCACTCTTGCTAATTCAAAGTCCGAGCTTACGCAGAGCATAGAGATTAAGCCAAGAAATACTGTGGCGGATTTTAAAAAGCTAGAGTCCGGCACATAGAACCAGCTGCACAAGTATGAAAGAAAGTGGGTTGATGTTTATGGGAAATATTAATAATCTGAAGAGAAGCGCAAAGAAGCTTGCTGCTGCCATGTTATCTGTTGTGACTGCGGTTACGCTTATGCCGGTGCAGGCTGTACAGGGAAAGGAGACTTCACATTCGGCTTCGGGTGTGGCTGATATCAATACGCCGGATGTGGGTTTGTCCGTCAGCGCAAGTGTGCAGAGAGCACTTGATGCGGGGCTTAAGAATAATGCGGAAAAGGACGGTGTTATAAGAGCCGTTCTTGACAATATTGAGGAGCTTCCTCAGTACGGAAACGCTGATTTCACATCGCTTACAAGAGGTACGGCAGAAAGACCCTTTGTCATACTTGAGATTGCGCCGGCTGAGGAGTGCGGTGAGCTGGGATACCTTGTGAGCGGATGTGAGCCTATCAGAATGGAGGATATGTTCGGCTTCGGAGAGTATACAAGAATAGCGCAGACATTGACAACAGGCTATTTGACGGATGTACCTTCGGGAACCTTCTTTTTCATGGATGAGCCGGAGGGGAATGCCTCCAATTACGGCTCCTACAGAGGTAATCTTCAGAACTGGGCATGGAGAATTAATCAGTATGGCGGACGGTCGTTCGTACATAAGGGCTATTATGAGTATGTAGGCACGGGTAAGGGCTATTTCTCTGTTGAAGCAGGAAAGATGGTTAAGAAAGGTGTGGACGGCGGAGAGTATATCTGGCACACTGTCAACTCATTTGAGGCTTCGCGGTATGAGGGCATAGAATTTAATGATGACATTGCCGATGCGGCGGCTGAGGTCGGTGAAAGAATATATACAACCAGAACAAGCTATAATGCCAGGCTTGATGGTTCGGACTCAATGATGATGGTTGACCAGGTGGTTGAAGTCAGCGGTATGTATAAGGTGTATACAAATAAGGAGAATTTTCTCAAGGATACGCTCCTGATGGATGATGAGACGGCTGCCGGTTACTCCTGTGTGATAAAGACTATCACGGCACAGGAACTTAACAGAACACCGGAGTGGGTTGATTACTCAGACCTTATCTATATCTTTCCGGGAAATCATAACACGGAGATTGTGAGTGCGTGGAAGCAGACGATAAACGGTGCACCGGCTAACAGACTTGGACATACCTCCGCAACAACGAATTATCCAATCAACACCTTTGAAATCAATGATATATCTGCCGATGTGACGATGAAGATTTTTAACAGGGTTTCAGCGTCTGAGAACTACGCCTCAATAATAATTGACAACCGGCTTTTTGATTTCAGTCAGAGCACACTTACATCACTCTCGACAGTGAATAATGTAAATATGGATATATTTGACTGGAGCTTCAAGGATACGGGCAAGGATTATCAGGCGACCTCCAGCAGCAACAATGTATATAAGCTCAGCGTCATGCTTATGTCGATGAATCCTAACCTCTTTAAACAGCTATATTTGCAGCCGGGAAATGAGCTTGTAAAGATAGTAAATGGTGAGCTTGTGGATACGCTTCAGAGGTCACCTGCTGATAAGTGCTGGTCAGGATATACCTTCCAGCTTATGGAGAAGGATTATTCAGGCAATCTCTATAACTATTTTACATCCTCCGAGAACTGGTTCTTATATGGAAGCTGTTCTAATCTGAGTGAGCAGAAGTACAAGACCTACGTTGACAATCATATATTTACCTTCAATGGTAATTCATGTGTGACCATGCAGTTCGTAAATGAGGCTGGTGGTCTTGGCTCGGATAAGCAGCTGCAGGATGGAAGGTATCTGTTTGGCAATTTCAGGGATTATCTGGATGAGAATGCGGATACATTCCAATATAATGCTGATAAGGCAGACTCATCGGATGCCGTGAGATATATTCTCGGTATAGGGAGTAAAAAGCAGTATTACGGCGAAAATACTACTCTTAGGATTCTTGACCTTGAGCCAAGTGTGGGGCTTGATCTGGCAAGTAAGCCTGAGTGGACGAGGACGGAGAATTATATAAGACGTCTTATCCCTGATTTTCAGGGGAAAATAGAGGTCACACATATGACAACCGCGGAGTACATAGGAAAGGTTGATGACATCAACAGCGATTATGACCTTGTATACATCGGACTTGATGCCGGTGGATATAATGTAAAGACCAATGCACAGGCATTTTTCAATGATGGTTCGAGTACATGGGGAAACACAATCACTGATTTTAATGATGATTCTCTTGATGGAAAGATATATTTCCACCTCGGAGATAAGATGGTGTCGACCTGTTATGATGGCGGTAGCCGTAACCGTTCTGTAAGGTTCATATATAACAATGTCGGCACAGGTGTTGTCTCAAGTGAGGAGCTGCGCTTCGCCGGAAATGATATCACGAATATCAAGAAGGATGAGCTTATCAGCTTCATCGCCTCAGGAAAGCCTGTTGTAGCAGAAAAGTATCTCTATGACCTTGAAAGGCTTTTTATAGATACAGGTTCTAATCTCTACAGCCTTGTGAACAGCTATAGGAATACGGAGACTGAGATAAAAGGAATTTATCTGTATTCGGACACAAGGAGACTTCAGGATACCCTGCGAAATAAGGCAGAGGCTGTTATATTTACATCGGTTCCTGCACTCTATAACGGAACAACCGTTAGTGACACCAACCCTACGATATCCAATCCTAATTATCTTCCGGTTAACGGAGACGGAGATGCGTATATGACGTTTGAATTTACTGTTCCGGGAGAGGGTTATAATTATCGTATCTATGTGGATCAGGACAGGGACAGCAAGTTCTCTTCGGGCGAGATTGTACAGGAGGGAACTGCGGCATACAATGATGGGAACAGGGGCGTAAATACATGTATCTACGAGGTCGCTTCAAGTATTGTGGGTATTGTACAATGGAAGATAGAGGTATACAGAAACGATAATGCTAATGTCAGGTATACCAGGACAGGTTCTTCCGCAGCAAAGCTTCGTTCGGATACAGAGAAAAAGAAGCTCAAGGTACTTCAGATTATGCCGAAAAATGATTCGGGTCTTCTTAATCTGGAGAAGAATGATTTATTCAGGAAAAGATACTCCAATCTGAATGATTTTGATGTGACGGTCCGCACGATTACATGGTCGGATTTTGAGAAATTCTTCGCAGGAGAAGGATTTGAATTCGACCTATCGCAGGATATAAGCAGCACGAACCCGGAGACAGGTGTTCTTGCGAGTGTATCGGATGAGCTTGATAAATCGGGGCGCGAGATTAGGTCAGAGCTTGATGGTAGGAGCATAGGAAAGCTCAGCTCCTATAACATGATTATTGTTGGATTCGGAGATATCTATGGTGCTGTTGACCTTAGTAATACCAATGGCGCTGTTGAATATCTGCAGTATTACACGAAGCTTGGAAAGAGTATTCTTTACACGCATGATATCACCTCCTTGTATAATCTGAAGCAAAATGGAAATAAGACCTTCGGCTACACAGCCAATGCCATGCTGCGCGATATTATGGGCATGAACCGGTACAAGGCGGTGAGCACAGAGCTTGCTTCATTAGCCTCCGGGGACAGACTTAAGAATGCTGTAACCGGATATCAGAGCGGCTTAAGCTACGATGAGATTTCAAGCGACCAGAAGCAGGGCTTTACATATTATGCGATGAAGAGGCTCGGCTGGACTAAGAAACAGACGGACTGGAATAATCCTAATAAGACCGGAAACAGCTATAACAGGCTGCCATACAGATACATGATAACCAACCCACAGGGAAATGCGGTTGTCAATGAGAACAGTGTGTCAAGCAGCACAGGCTTTGCAAACAACAATGATCTGACTACAACTGCAACAAAGGTAAATGAAGGCCAGATAACAACTTATCCGTATAAGATATCGGATGTTCTTTCGATTGCGCCTACGCATGGACAGTGGTATCAGCTCAACATGGAGGATAAGGAGGTTACTGTATGGTATTGTTTATCAGACCCGGTTGCAAGCGGTAATGCGGGAATCGGAAGTGCAAGAAGCTCATCGTCCACAGAAAACGGTGACGGAAGTGCCCTGACCTATGGCGTGTCTCCTAATGATGCTGCCAATAACTACTATATCTACAGTAAGGGTAATGTATTCTATTCAGGTGTCGGACATTCGTGGGTATCCGGTGATATGGAGGCAAAGCTTTTTGTCAATACAATGATAGCGGCATACAGAATAAGCTATGATGCACCTACTGTTAAGATTGAGAAGGCTGATATGACACCGGGTGTCGGTGCAGGACAGTCCTCTGCTTATGACCTCAGCATTGACAAGAATAGTGCCAAGGATTATTCGGCAGATGTACCTGATGAGTATGCTGATTACGTGCGCATATATTTCAGACCTGAGGATATGAGCTTTTCAAATGATATGGATGTGCGTATATCGTATGCTAAGAAGGATGGAAGTATGGGCTATATCACTGAGATATGGACAGGTGAGGCTCATGGTGCTGAGGCTGCCGGTACTGTCCACACAGCTGATGATACCGATAAGTTCTTTGTGGAACTTAACAATAATGGGTTGTATTACTTCTACTATAGAAAATCGGATATCCGAACCGTGAGCAGCACATTTACGTTCGAGGTTAACAATAACCGTTCCGCTGAGGTGGGGCTTGCGTATATGAAGCTTAACCTGCAGAGCTTATATTATCTTGACTAACATTATTATAAAAAACCTGCAGTTCTGAAAATCATGCAGTTATGGAAATCATGCAGCTTTGAGAATCATGTATTTCTGTAAATCATGTAGTTTGAGAAATATGCAGTTCTTAAAAACATGCGGTTCTAATCAGATAGAACCGCATGTTTTTTTGCCTATTATGACGGAATGTTAATCATTGGTTTAAAATATATTCGATTCATCTTATTTGACACGATTACTGTTGCCAATAGTCATATATGGTGCTATATTAATCGCAAAGCACATATCTATAATTCTTCTATTTAAAATATACCATTTATTATCGGTAGTCTTATTTATCAGAAGTTCATGCTTTTATTCCAATAACCACAGGAAAGACAGTATACAACCAAGGAACAGCGAAGTTGATACCAATTAGACAATGTACAGTCAGACAACGTACAGGATGTTATGCACAGTATGTAAGGGGAGAAAGCTTTATGGGGAAAATGACAAGCAGTGAAGAAGCGAGGGCATTGAATCCGATAGATGATTTGATGTTCCGGAAGATGGCGGAGGATGTGGGTTTCTGTGAGGAGATATTGCGGGTGATACTTGAGGATAATGAACTTAAGGTGCTTGAGACGATACCTCAGTGGACAGGAACGAACCTGCAGGGGCGTTCGGTGATTCTTGACGCAAAGTGTGTTAAGTCGGACGGCAGGCAGGTGAACATTGAGGTTCAGAAAGAGGATGACGATGATCACCAGAGAAGGGTGAGATACAACGGAGCGATACTTACCACCAATATCTCAGAACCCGGAACAAAATTTAAAAATGTTCCGGATGTATGTATTGTATTTATCTCAAAATTTGATATATTTAAGGGGAAGAGTCCGATATATCATGTTGATAGGGTTGTGAGGGAAACCGGTGCTGTGGTTGACAATGGCTTTGAGGAGATATACGTCAATACGAAGGTCAGGAATGGTTCAGATGTATCAGAATTGATGCGAATTTTTGTCGAGGACAATGCGTACAGCACCCGTTTTCCGAAAACGTCGGAGATTAAAAGAAGATACAAGATAGTCGACGGAGGTGGAGATATGGGAAGTGCTATTGAGAGGTTTAAACAGGAAGGGAGAACAGAGGGACAGATGGAAGTATTTGACAAATTGTTGCGGAAAAAGATTATAAGCTATTCGGAAGCAGCAGACATGGCAGATATGACGGAAGAGGATTTTAAGAAAAAATATGATGAATATATAAAGGAAAATACACATGCTTCAGAAGAGCAGTTGTGAAAACGTCGAAAGCTAAGAAAAATACATAAGCAATAAAGTTTCCCTGCTTTCATTGCAAAATACAATGAGCAGGGAAGGCTCAAGAATGTTTAATCTTATTTCAGCAGTATCCGGTCTGTTTCAGACCACATTTCAATTTTAATTTGTGAAAGCTTTAAAGGACTTAATCATAAAGTACATTATTAATAATGTCAATGTCATGTACAGCATGCATTTCAAAAAATCATGTATATGAGTTTAATGAGGTTACAGGTTTTTCATTTGGAGAATATAAGAATGGAGGATTTGCTATGGTGAGCAAGGTGGGCTGTGCGATGGTCACAGCGATGGGTGCTACGTTGCTTGAGGTGGAGGCAGATGTGTCGGGCGGGCTGCCGGACATAGAGATGACAGGCAACCTTGGAAGTTCAGTAAAGGACGGCAGGGAGAGAATCAGGGTCGCAATCAAGAAGTGCGGCTATCCGTTCCCGCAGGGAAGGGTGACAATCAATATTGCACCTGCGGCAATGCGCAAGGAGGGGACAGGCTTTGACCTTGCGGTTGCATGTGCCATTCTTGAGGAGATAGGTATTATTGTGGAGGATAAGCTGAAGAACAGGATTGTGATTGGTGAGCTTGGGCTTGATGGCGCGGTTATCGGTGTGAGAGGTGTGCTTCCGGCGGTGCTTGAGGCGAAGAAGCAGGGATATGCGGGGTGCATAGTTCCTGCGGCTAATTATTCAGAGGCGCTTATGGTGCCGGAGATAGAGATTATTCCTGTGCAGCATTTATCGGAGCTTGTAGATGAACAGGATGATGGGAAATATTGTGAGGTTATTGATAACAATGCAGTCTGTGACAGGTGCAGCGATGAAGATAAAACAAATCCTGACTATTCAGATATATATGGTCAGGAGTATGCCAAGAAAGCCATGCTCACAGCCGTTGCGGGAAGACACAACATACTGCTCATGGGACCTCCGGGAGCTGGAAAGACGATGCTTGTATCGCGTATTCCAACCATTATGCCCGGCATGTCTAAGAATGAACAGCTTGAGCTTGCCTGCATTTACAGCATAGCAGGAAAGCTTGGCGGAAGACCGGATATGAGTGTAAGACCGTTCCGTGCACCACACCATTCGATTACGTCGGCGGCGCTTATAGGCGGCGGACGATTAGTTGAACCAGGGGAGGTGTCGCTTGCGTCTAAGGGAGTGCTGTTTCTTGATGAGCTTACTCGCTTTGACACAAGGGTTGTGGAGCAGCTGAGGGAGCCGCTTGAATCGGGAAGGATAGTGATTAACAGGGTTACAGGCTCCTGTGAGCTGCCGGCTGATTTCATGCTTGCGACGGCTATAAATCCATGTGCCTGCGGCTTCTATCCCGACAGGACAAGGTGCCGGTGTACCACATGGGATGTGAATAAGCACTATGGGCGCATAAGCAGGCCGATACTAGACAGAATTGATATATCCATATCATTGCAGAGGGTAAGCTTTGACGAGCTTATAGGTAAAAATGTGGCTTCTGAAGGAATAAAAGGTGAAAGAAGAATGGATGAAAAGACAGGAGCAGGAGACAGACGAAAAGCAGATGAAAATGCCGGTAAAAGAACAGATGAAGATGGTGATATGCAGACAGTAATTGGGAATTTCGACAGCTCCAATATGCGGAAAATTGTTGAACGTGTGTGGAGAGTCCAGCAGGAAAGACTTGGCGAGGGACGTTATAACAGCCGTATGACTAATGATGAGATTAAGAAATACTGCCGACTTGACGATATATCCGAGAAGCTTATGAGAGAAGCGTATGATGTATACGGACTGAGTGCCAGAGGCTACTATAAGCTGCTCAAGGTGGCGCGTACATTGGCGGATATCGATGGAGCGGAGAATGTGGAGGAGCGGCATGTGCTCGAGGCGTTGAGCTACAGGGTGAAGGATAAGGGGGATGAATGATGGATGAAGAAAATAAGCGTATCAGGGCATGGTTCTGGCTTACCAATCTGCCGGGATATGGATATAAGAAGCTGGCGGCACTCAGGGCGGCAGTGGATGATGTGTGGGAGCTGTATGAAATTGAAGAGAGCGTAGGACAGGAGAAGGCTGAGGAGTTCTTAAGACAGGTGTTTTCTTTGTCAGATATAAAATACAGTGATGCACAGATTGGAGCTTTTTTCGACAGGAGCCTTAAGAGAAGGCTTGACAAGGAATTTGAAGGGTTGGCAGCGTCGGATATAAATATGGTCTGCATTGATTCAAGTGACTACCCTGAAAAACTTAGGGATATTTTTGATGCGCCGTACATACTCTATTATCGCGGAAGGCTTCCGGAACAGAACCATAAGACGGTGGCGATTGTAGGGGCAAGGGCGTGCAGCGAATATGGCAGAAGCATGGCAAAGGATATTGCCGCGCAGCTTGCACGGTATGGAGTGCAGATTGTCAGCGGGTTTGCGAGAGGGATAGATACCGCATCGCATAACGGCTGTCTCGGAGTTGACGGAGGAAGGACATTTGCGGTATTTGGAAGTGGAATCAATCATTGCTATCCGCCGGAGAATCGTTTCACATACGATGAGATAATACAGAAGGGTGGGGGGATAATTTCTGAATATCGTCCCGACACGAAGCCGTTATCGGGATTCTTTCCTATGAGAAACAGAATTATAAGCGGGCTGTCAGATGTTGTGATTGTTGTTGAAGCCGGAGTTAAAAGTGGTTCTCTTATAACTGCCGACCATTCGTTAGAACAGGGCAGAACGGTCATGGCATTGCCGGGGAGAGTGACAGATGTGCTGAGCATGGGATGTAACAGGCTGATACGTCAAGGTGCTGCTGTCATAACATGTATGGACGATATTTTATTTGAATTGGGACTGTCAGAAGTACAAAATTATTCTGTCAATATAAAAAATTCACAAATAAAACTTGCAAAGCCGGAGAAAATGTTGTATAGTCATTTAGATTTTAACCCGCAGAGCATTGATGATTTAATTCGTAAGAGCGGAGTAAGCTTCAAGGAGGCAGCGGAATGTCTTGTGAGACTTGAGCTTGCCGGACTTGCAAAACGAATTGGAGGAATGTACGTGCGAGGAAAATAATAACTGGAGGAGTTGTCATGGCAAAATATCTTGTAATCGTTGAGTCCCCGGCAAAGGTGAAGACCATCAAGAAATTTCTTGGTTCTAATTATGAAGTGGTTGCATCACAGGGCCATGTTCGTGATTTGCCTAAGAGTACGCTGGGAATAGATACGGAACATGACTTTGAACCAAAATATATAACAATAAGAGGTAAGGGAGATATACTTGCCCATCTTAGAAGAGAGGTTAAAAAGGCGGATAAGGTTTATCTTGCAACCGACCCTGACCGTGAAGGAGAGGCTATTTCGTGGCACCTTGCACAGGCACTTAAGATAGATGATAAGGATATCAACAGAATAAGCTTTAATGAGATTACCAAGAATGCTGTCAAGGCTTCGATAAAGGAACCAAGGAAGCTTGACATGAACCTTGTCGATGCACAGCAGTCGCGAAGAATACTTGACCGTATGGTGGGCTACCGCATTAGCCCGGTTCTCTGGGAGAAGGTAAAGAGGGGGCTGAGCGCCGGACGAGTTCAGTCGGTTGCACTCAGGATAATATGCGACAGGGAAGCGGAGATAAATGCGTTTATTCCTGAGGAATATTGGACAATCGATGGTATTTTTAAGGTCAAGGGTGAGAAAAAACTGTTGTCGGCGAAGTACATTGGTGATGAAAACGGCAATTCAGCCATTCATAATGAGAACGAGAAGAATGCGGTTCTTGCCGGGCTTAAGAATGGTGCCGCTAAGATAGATGAGGTAAAGAAGAGTGAGAGGATAAGAAAGGCTCCTCTTCCGTTTACAACAAGTACACTCCAGCAGGAAGCAGCCAAGGCACTTAATTTTTCAACTCAGAAGACCATGCGCATTGCACAGCAGTTATATGAAGGAGTGGATATAGATGGTCATGGTACAATCGGTATCATAACCTATCTGAGAACTGATTCCACAAGAGTTGCAGCGGAAGCGGATGTCTCTGCGCGTGAGTATATAAAGAACAACTATGGTGTTGATTATTACTGCCCGATAGATAATAAGAAAGAGAATGATAAAAAAATTCAGGATGCGCATGAAGCAATCAGACCTACTGATATTGAGCTTACGCCTGCTAAGATTAAGGATTCGCTTGCGCGCGACCAGTTCCGTCTGTATCAGCTGATATGGAAGCGCTTTGCGGCGAGCAGAATGCAGCCGGCGAGATATGAGACAACTACGGCTAAGATTACAGTTGGTGGACACCATTTCTCATCATCATCATCAAGACTTGTGTTTGACGGATTTATGTCGGTATATGCTGAGGCTGATGAGGAGAAGGAAGAGAATAATTCAATGGTGGGGAGCCTGAGTACGGACAGCGTTATAACTCTTGAGGATACGGACAGCAGACAGCATTTCACACAGCCGCCTGCACATTACACCGAGGCATCGCTTGTAAGAACGCTTGAGGAGCTTGGAATAGGACGTCCAAGTACTTATGCACCTACTATAACGACTATAATTAATAGAAGATATGTTGCCAAGGAAAATAAAAATCTATATGTGACGGAGCTCGGAGAAGCCGTAAATTCAATAATGATGAAGGCCTTCCCTGTCATTGTTGATGTCAACTTCACAGCTAACATGGAATCACTTCTTGATGGTGTTGCTGATGGCAGCATACAGTGGAAGACTGTTGTGAGAAACTTCTATCCGGATCTGGATGAGGCAGTTAAGAATGCTGAGAAGGAGCTTGAGGAGGTTAAGATTGAAGATGAGGTTACAGACATTCCGTGTGATGTATGTGGTCGAATGATGGTCATTAAGTATGGACCACATGGCAAGTTCTTAGCCTGCCCGGGATTTCCTGAATGTCGAAATACTAAGCCGTATCTTGAGAGGATAGGCGTTGCCTGCCCTAAGTGCGGTAAGGATATTGTCATTAAGAAGACGAAGAAGGGAAGAAAATACTTCGGATGTGAAGGCTTCCCTGAGTGCGATTTTATGTCATGGCAGAAGCCGTCAGACAAGAAATGTCCTGAATGTGGCGGATATATGGTTGAAAAGGGCAATAAGCTTGTCTGTGCGGATGAACACTGCGGATATGTCATGGATAAGATGGATAAATAAGATAATAAGAACTAAATTTCCTGTGCATGAAACAGAATATTAAGAATTATAACAATTATTCAGACTATTCACAAAAAAATATACAAAAACTATTGTATATTCAAATAATTTATGCTAAACTTAGCAAGTAGAAGCAATAATATTCTATTTGCTAAGTTTTTTGTTGATAAAGGTAAGTTATTATTTATATGGAAAGGGTGGTTGCACGGATGAGCGTTCAGTTACTTGATAAGACGAGGAAAATCAATAAACTTTTGCACAACAATAATTCTCACAAGGTGGTATTCAACGATATATGCCAGGTTCTCAGTGAGATATTGGTGTCCAATACTCTTGTTATAAGCAAGAAGGGCAAGGTATTAGGAAGCAGCACCTGTGATGGGGTTGAGGAGATTAAGGAACTGATTGATGACGAGGTGGGAGAATTCATTGATCACATGCTTAATGAGCGTTTACTCAGTGTTCTTTCGACGAAAGAGAATGTCAATCTTGAAACCCTTGGCTTCGGGAGAGGAGATGCTAAAAAGTATCAGGCAATTATCGCACCTATAGATATTGCAGGTGAGCGTCTTGGTACATTGTTTATGTATAAGTGTGACAGCCAGTATGATATAGACGATATAATTTTGTGTGAGTATGGTACAACGGTTGTCGGGCTTGAGATGATGCGTTCGGTCAACGAGGAGAATGCAGAGGAGACGAGAAAGGTTCATATTGTAAAGTCTGCGATAAGTACATTGTCATTTTCAGAGCTTGAGGCTATCAAGCATATTTTCGAGGAACTTGACGGCAACGAGGGGATTCTGGTCGCAAGCAAGATTGCCGACAGGGTGGGAATTACACGTTCGGTTATAGTCAATGCACTCAGAAAGTTTGAGAGTGCGGGGGTTATTGAATCAAGGTCTTCGGGAATGAAGGGAACATATATCAAGGTGCTCAATGATGTGGTCTTTGATGAACTCAAGAAGATAGATTTGACTGAATAACAGACTAATTATATTTAGGAAGAGTGCGCTGCTCTGTTTAGAACAGCGCATTATTTGAATTAATATGTAAGATATTGTAAAAAAAGCTTGTTTTTTTCCGGGGATGTCTTATAATTGATAAGAAGAATGTATAACTTTAGGTTTTTGAGAAATTGATAAATTTATTATCATAAAGGAGAATGAAGAATGTTTGAATCTGGAGCATTTGGATATGTCAATGTGCTTTCATCGGCGGCTGATGCGGCATGGACCAGGAATGAGATACTTAATAACAATATAGCCAATGTCGACACACCGGGCTTTAAAAGACAGGACATGAAGTTTGAGAGCCTTCTGCAGAATGAGATTGCAAGGCAGGGAAAGACGAATTCCACACTTGACCAGAAGGTGGCTGATGTCGATTATACAAGGCTTAAGCCTTATGTATATACAGATAATTCACAGCTTTCAACAAGACTTGATGGAAATAATGTGGATATTGATGTGGAGGAGGCTGAACTTGTCTCTAACCAGTTGATGTACGATGGAATAATAGAAGGGCTTAATAAGGAATTCGAGAGAATGAAGTCTGTTCTTTCTAAATAGAAATAATTTTGCAGGAGGTTGATTATGGCACTGTTTAGTTCATTTAATATAGCATCATCGGGAATGACTGCGCAGAGACTCAGAATGGATGTTATTTCCGAGAATATAGCTAATGTAAAGACTACAAGGACAAATGAAGGCGGAGCTTATATACGCAAGAATGTTGTTCTCAATGAGAAGGGGAATAATTATGGAATACGCACGTTCAGCGAGATTTTTGATGCGACCAGAAGCGGAGTGGGCAACGGAGTTAAGGCGACAGCCATAGTGAATGATACAGATACACCTATGGAGCTTGTATATGATCCGTCACATCCGGACGCAGATGAGAACGGATATGTAACATACCCTAATGTCAATATCATAACGGAGATGACAGATCTTATCGATGCTTCACGCTCATATGAGGCGAATGCAACAGCATTTGAGGCTTCTAAGAGCATGGCGAGCAAGGGCCTTCAGATAGGTAAATAATTTTAATTATACAAATAGAAGCGGGGAATACTTATGTCAACAGTTAATATACTATCAGGTGTATCATCAGATTACATTACTAACTCGATTGCTGATAATTCTAAGGCAGGGAAGTCGGAAGGCTCCGGCAGCTTTGATGAGCTGTATCAGGCAGCGGTTAACCTGATTTCAGGAACGAACGGTTACATACAGCAGGCACAGCAGGCTGAGATTGATTATGCAATGGGAAAGCTTACAAGCACTCATGAGCTGAGTATTATTGAGAACAAGGCTAATATAGCACTTCAGTACACTGTTGCGATAAAAAACGGAATTTTGGATGCATACAAGGAAATTATGCAGCTACAGGTGTAATTTAACCGGATTCAGTTATTCGGCTGATAAGCAGAGAACGTCAGCGGATTGCAGATAGCCGATTTAATAGATAACTAGTGATACAGGAGAGCACATATGCCGGATATAGTAAAAAAATACCTTGATAAGATAAAGGAATTTTGGAATAAATACAATAAAAAACAGAAAACAATATTTATCTCTTCCGTATTGGTGGCAGTTATTGCGATTGCAATACTTGGATTCGTTCTGGCACAGCCACAGACGGTTGTGGTGCGGTATTGTTCAACGGCTTCCGAGGCTACGGAGGTCAGACAATTGCTCACCAGCAATGACATACCTTGTACGGTTGGTTCAAATTTTGAAATCATAATCGACAAGAAAGATGAGATTGAGGCACAGCTTGTACTTGGCTCTAACAATATAGCTTCAACCGGATATTCCTATGCCGATGTCCTTACCGGAAGCTTTTCACAGACGCAGGATGACAAGGAAAAGTTATATGTAGAGACACTTGAGAAGAAGTTCGCCGCACAGCTTGCGAAGATTGACGGAATAAAGAGCGCACAGGTTACAATCAAATTTGAGGACAACTCTTCAATTTTTGAGGAGAATAAGGATGCACATATTACAGCTACACTTGTCACCAGCAAGACACTTTCGGAGTCTACAACAGAGGCAATAGGCCTTATGCTTGCTAATAATGTCGGAAGCAACAACACCAACAATGTTGTGGTTATAGATGACAAGGGGCAGTTGTTATTCTCAGGTATTGCGGATGCCTCCGGCAACTCATCGGGACTTAAGACAAGCACGAAGTTCCAGAGAGAAATGATGACCAATATGGAAGCACGCGTCAAGAAACTTGCGCTTGCAATGCAGAATTATTCTGACGCCGAGGTTATGGCAAATCTTGTATTTGACAGCGATAAGGTGACTGAGATAACCCAGAAATATAATATACCGGATGGCTCTGAGGAGGGCTTAAGAAGCACCAGCTACGAGGTCAACAGTACTAATGGGACTGGCTCCGGCGGAACAGCAGGTACTGAATCCAATGACGATGACACAGGATACGATATTGAGAATGGCACTACGACCAATGGAGAGTATAATCTTACGCAGATAGACTGGCTGCAGAACAGCACATATACTACCAAGGAGAAGGCGGCAGAGGCGATTGTATACAGCGATTCCAGCCTGTCGATTATTCTTACTAAGTATAATGTTGTTTCTGAGGATGACCTTAGAACACAGGGGCTGCTTGGCGATATGACATATGATGAGTATAAGCTTGCCAACAGCTCACCTACACCTATTACCGTTGAGGAAGATTTGGCACAGCTTATTGCTTTCGGTACAGGTATAGATGTCAACAATATAGCTATTTCAGCTAATATGAAGTATGTATTCTTAGACACTCCGAAGAGCAGTACACCGACTTCGTTTATAATTCAGATCGTTCTTGCGGTTCTGATTGTCGGACTCCTTCTGTTTGTAGTATTCAGAAGTGCAAGACCTGTTACTGTAGAGGAGACAGAGCCGGAGCTTTCAGTGGAGGATATGCTTGCCTCTACAAGAGAGAAGCAGGCACCGCTTGAGGAGATTGATCTTCAGGATAAGTCTGAGGCACGCAAGGCTATTGAAAAATTTGTACAGGAAAATCCGGAAGCGGTCGCAATGCTTCTTCGAAACTGGCTCAACGATGGCTGGGATTAAACGCGCATGAGTTTGAATCAGTACTAATGGAGAGTGGGGCGTGATGTGATACGCTTCGGAATGGAGACAATATGGCAAAGAAAAATGGATTAGATGGTATCCAAAAGGCAGCAGTTCTTCTGATTGCATTAGGACCGGATATGTCATCACAGATATTTAAACATCTTCATGATGATGAGATTGAACAGCTTACACTTGAGATAGCCAATACGAATAGTGTATCGCCCGGAACCAAAGAGGAAGTTCTCAATGAATTTTATGAGGTGTGTCTTGCACAGCAGTATATCGCGGAGGGTGGTATCGGATATGCCAAGGATCTTCTTGAAAAATCACTTGGTGCCGATAAGGCAAAAGAGGTTATCGGAAAACTCACCGCAAGCCTTCAGGTACGTCCTTTCGAGTTTGTGAGAAAGACAGACCCTGCGCAGCTGCTTAACTTTATACAGGATGAACACCCACAGACGATTGCACTCATCTTATCGTATCTGTCGCCGGCGCAGTCATCTATGGTTATCTCAGCACTTCCGCCTGAGAAGCAGGCTGATGTAGCCAAGAGAATTGCCCAGATGGACAGAACATCACCGGATGTTATCAAGGAAGTCGAGGGTGTGTTAGAGCGTAAGCTTGCTTCGCTTGTTAATCAGGATTACACCATTGTCGGTGGTGTCGATGCTATCGTTGATATCCTCAATTCGGTTGACAGAGGAACGGAGAAGCATATTGTTGAGACTCTTGAAGTTGAGGATCCGGAGCTTGCAGACGAGATCAGAAAGAAAATGTTCGTATTCGAGGATATTCTTTCACTCGACGACAGAGCTATTCAGAGAGTGCTGCGTGATATTGAGAACAATGATATTGCCGTTGCACTTAAGAATGCCAATGAAGAGGTTCAGAATGTTATTTTCAGGAACCTTTCAAAGCGTCTTTCTGCTATGATAAAAGAGGATATGGACTTTATGGGACCTGTCCGTCTCAAGGATGTTGAGGAGGCACAGCAGAAGATTGTTAACAACATCAGAAAGCTTGAGGATGCCGGCGAGATTGTAATTGCAAGAGGCGGAGGTGACGAGATAGTTGTCTAATCTGCTGAAGTATAACAGTATAGTTATAAAGGATTCCAATAATTATATTATTGATTCCAACCAAAAGGTAATTGACAAGATAAACAGTATCAAAAAGAATATAATTGCCACGAATGTCATGAATCCTAATCCGCCGGATGCGGACGGATTTGTAAGCGGTCTGAGCGCACAGGTTGTTGAGGAGCTTACAGATAGTGATGAGAATGCGGCAACACAGGAAGATCTGACCCTGCAGACACAGGAGATTCTTGACAATGCAAGACGTGAAGGCGAGGAGATAGTCGCCCAGGCACATCGTGAAGCTGAACAGTTCATAGAAGTCATGAAGAATGAAGGATATGACCAAGGCCTGAAGGCGGGTGCTGAGGAAGTTGAGAACCGGAAAAGACAGTTGGAGGAAGAATACAATCTTAAAATGGAGGAGCTTGATAAAGAATATCAGGCGAAGGTTGCTGATATAGAACCTAAGCTGGTTGATACATTTATCAATGTTTTTTCCAATGTAACTCATACTATTGCCGAAGACAAAAAAGATATGATAATATATCTTATAAATTCTGTTATGAATAATGTAGATACATGTAAAGAATTTGTTATACATGTGTCTCCTGATGATTATAGATTTGCAATAAATAATCAGAATCTGATAACAGGGGCATTATCCAAAGAGGTACATATTGAAATATCGGAGGATTCAACACTTAGCAGAAATGAATGTCTTATTGAGACAGATTCGGGTGTGTTTGACTGCAGCCTTGATGTTCAGCTTAGTAATCTTATCAAGGATATTAAGCTGCTTAGCTGCATGAACCGGTAAGTTATAAAATAAAAAGTAATTTTCATCCGATAGGGGAGAAGAATTGTGCTTACAGATATCGATTATGAAAAGTATACAAAGCTGATAGACAGAACCTATTATAAGAGGTTAGGAAGAGTTTCCAAGGTAGTGGGTCTTAGTATTGAATCTGTCGGTCCGGATGCACGACTTAATGATTTATGTAAGATTATGCCAAGGGATAATCCGGACAGGGTCATATATGCAGAGGTTGTAGGCTTTAAGGACAACAGAATACTTCTTATGCCATTTGAGGCAGTGGATGGAATTGCGCCGGGCTGTATTGTTGAAAATACAGGCAAGCCTCTGATGATAAAGGTTGGACCTGAACTTCTGGGCAAATCACTTGATGGTCTAGGAAATCCGTCCGATGGCAGCACAATTCATTATGAAGCTGAATATCCATGTGAGGCGGCTCCGCCTGACCCGATGGAGAGGGAAATCATTTCTGAGGTTCTTCCACTCGGTGTTAAGGCAGTGGATGGACTGATTACTGTCGGAAAGGGACAGCGTATCGGAATATTTGCGGGAAGTGGTGTCGGAAAGAGTACACTTTTAGGTATGTTTGCAAGAAATACCAAGGCAGATATAAATGTAATCGCCCTGATAGGAGAGCGAGGCAGAGAGGTGCGGGAGTTCATCGAGAGGGATCTCGGCGAGGAAGGCATGAAGAGAAGTGTGCTTATAGTGGCAACCTCCGATAAACCGGCACTTATAAGAAATAAGGCAGCCAAGACTGCTACAGCCATAGCGGAGTATTTCAGGGATCAGGGGAAGGATGTCCTTTTGATGATGGATTCTCTTACACGTTTCTCCATGGCACAGAGAGAAATCGGACTTGCATCGGGTGAACCTCCTGTAACGAGAGGGTATCCACCGAGTGTGTATAGTGAACTTCCTAAGCTTCTTGAGAGAGCAGGAATGAGTAAAAAAGGTTCGATTACCGGATTATATACCGTTCTTGTGGATGGGGACGATTTTAATGAGCCAATCACGGATACAGCAAGAAGTATCCTTGATGGACATATAATGCTTAACAGAAAGCTGGCCAATAAGAACCATTATCCGGCTATAGATGTTCTTATGAGTATATCCCGAGTAATGAGCCAGATTGTTGATAAAGAACATAAGGCAGTCGCCGGAAAGCTTAAGAATGTGCTTGCGACATACAATGAGGCGGAGGATCTCATCAACATCGGAGCGTACAAGAGCGGCTCGAATAAGGAGATTGATTATGCTATAGAAAAGCATGAGGCTGTTAATAATTTCCTTTTGCAGGGTGTTGATGACAGATATGAATTTTCCGAGGAAATCCGGTTGTTGAATGATATATTCAACTAATAATATATTCGGAGGCAGCTTATGGCAAAGTTCGTATACAGAATGCAGAACATTCTGGATATTAAGAATAAGCTTGAAGTTCAGGCGAGAAATTCGTATGCTGCGGCGAGAATGAAGCTCAGTCAGGAAGAAGAAAAACTTGACAGAATGTTTGAACAGAAAAAAGCTTACGAAGAAAATTATAGGCAACAGTTATCCGGAAATATCAATATACTACAGATTAATATATGTAAGAATGCCATTGAGCTGTGCAAGAATCAGATAAAAAAGCAGCTTGTGGAGGTGAAAGTGGCTTCCCTCAATTTAGAGGCCGCACAGAAGCGTTTGGGTGAAGTTATGAAAGAACGCAAGATTCAGGAAAAACTCAGAGAGAAAGCTTATGAAGAATTTCTTCAGGAACTTAATGATCAGGAGAAAAAAGAGATAGATGAACTTGTAAGCTTCCGCTTTGAACAGGAGGAATAGTATGGCAGACGAACTTGATGACTTATTAGATGGACAGGAGGAAGAAAAAAAATCCAATAAGCTGGTTATAATCCTTGTTACGATACTGATTGTTTTGATTTGGCTGGCTATATTTGTCCTGCTTGTCAAGCTGGATGTGGGTGGATTTGGAAGCAAGGTACTATATCCTGTTTTAAAGGATGTACCGGTTATCAATAAGATACTTCCTAATGCATCGGACGAGCAGATTGGAATTGACAGTAAGTATCCTTATACAACGCTTTCTGAGGCTATAGCGCGTATTGAAGAGCTTGAAAATGAAAATCTCAGACTCAATGAGGCAACAGCGGTAAATGCGCAGACAATTGCTGATTTGACCTCGGAGGTTGCCAGATTGTCACCATTTGAGGCTTACCAGAAAAACTATGAAGTGCTGAAAAGACAGTTCGATGAACAGATTGTATTTGGAAATGAATATACAGGTAATTATGCGGCAGACCCTGATACATACATTGAATGGTACGAGAAAATGGATCCTGAGAACGCCGCAGCGATATATCAGATGGCTATAGAAAAGAGAGCAAGCAGTCAGGTTATAGTTGATCTTTCAAAGACATATTCAAAGATGAAGGCAGCTCAGGCAGCTTCTATTCTTGAAGAGATGACGGGAGATGAGGAGAAGGTTGCTTCTATTCTTGCAAACATGTCACAGGCAAATGCAGCAGCTATTCTTCAGAACATGAATTCCACTTATGCTGCCAAGATTACTCTCCTTATGTATCCTTCTCCATATACGGTTGAAGAGTACCGGGAGAACAGAAGACAGGAACAGATGGGAATAAATCCGGTCGGAAATCCGGACGGAACGCATGGAGGAAGCAGTTCGAACACTAACTCCGGAAACAGTGGCAGCAATCTTACAAGAAATCCTGATGCTATGCCTGGAAATAATACCGGCAGTGCGGCCGAGGCTTCAACCGGGGAAAGTACTAGTGCAAACACTAATACTGGAGCAAACACCGGTACCGGCGTTAACAATAATTCCGGTGCAGGCAATACTACTACAGGAAGGTAGTTGTCCATATTTATATGGTTGACTATAAATTTATAAAAATATAGAAGAAAGGAGGAAATGACAATGGCTGACCCTAATGTAAAGAATGTTTCGGCTGCTCAGGTTAATAAGAGTCTTGCTGCTAATTACAGCTATATCAGGAAAAGCTCTGAAAAGACCATTAATAATTCATTTGGTAATCTTATGCAGAATTCATTGAATAAGATGACTGATTTGTCTAACAAACAGAACACATCAGAAAAGGTCACTGTAAGACGCTCGCAGGTTGAATACATTGTTCGAGGTGCGAAACACACCGGAGATGGAAAGGCTGTTGATGAGAGCACCATGACAGGAAGCCTCAAGGCACTTACAGGTGAAGTAAAGGCGGTTGTATGTGCAGTACTTGATATGACGGATGAGGAACTTGAAAGATATCTTGCCGAAAATGGCATGTGTGTAATGGATTTACTTCTCCAGAATAATCTGGCGGATTTCGTTGCAGACGTTGCTGCTGATGGAGACAGTCTTAAGCTCATTACAGACAGCAATCTTTCCGAGAAATTTTCTGAGCTTGGCGATGAACTTAAGAAACTTGTCGCAACAGCTGCACAGGACATGGATATTTCAGTTGAGGAGCTTAACAAGTATATTCAGTCAACAGATTTTACTGATGTGTCTAACGCGGAATTTGCTGATGAAGTGGTTGATATTCAGTCAACAGATTTTACTGATGTGTCTAACGCGGAATCTGCTGATGAAGTGGTTGGAACTATAGATAAGACGGCTGATACGGATGAGCTTTTAAGCCGCCGCCAGAACAATCCTGAGTTAGAGAACAATGGAAGTGCTGTGGAAGAACCTGAACTCGGGCTTGAGGATAAGATTACCGTAGCTTCGGGTGAGGATGATGCGTCACAGTCCGGAACATTTCAGAAGAGTGATGAAAGCCTTTCAGGACAGTTCCTCAATACTCTGATTGAGAATGTTGATAATGCAGTACAGGCAAAGGAAGATTTTAAGGGGTACTCAGTGAACTCTGAGAATATCGTAAGACAGCTTGTGGATGCTATTAAGATTAATGTTAACAGTTCTTTTTCTGAGATGGAGCTTCAGCTTCAGCCTGAGAATCTAGGTAAGCTCAATCTGGTTATAGCTTCAAGAGACGGCATAATAACGGCACAGTTTATGGCTGAGAATGATGTCGTCAAGAGCGCAATAGAGAACCAGATAGTCATGCTTAAGGATAATTTCGAACAGCAGGGCCTTAAGGTAGAGGCGGTTGAGGTTATGGTTCAGACACATGGCTTCGAGATGGGAAAGAATCTTGAGGGAAGAGGAGATAACTCACAGGACGACGATGACAGACACAGAACCTCAAGAATACTCACACTTGAAGAAATTAATGCAATCATAGGTGATGACGAAGCTGCCGATGAGGATGTCCTTGCAGCGGAAATGCTGAGAGCATCAGGCGGTAATGTTGATTATCTGATTTAAAGCTTGAAAGGAGATGGAAAAATGGCGATAAGTGCTGCAATTGTGGATGGAAAGATATATGCAAAAAGCACACCTGATAATCTGTCACAGGATACCAAGGGAACATCGACAATGGGTAAGGATCAGTTCCTGAAGATTCTGGTTGCAGAGATGCAGTATCAGGATCCTCTTGAGCCTACTACGAATACCGAATGGGTATCACAGATGGCTACCTTCTCACAGATAGAGGAATTACAGAACATGTCCGATTCTATGACAAAGGGACAGGCTCAGAACCTTGTCGGAAAATACGTAATTATGGCTACTACCGACAGTAAGGGTGAAACCCAGTATATCAACGGAAAGGTCCAGACTGTTGAGATTCGTGAGGATGGTACATATCTTTCAATTAATGGATATCTGTACAATATTGATGAGCTGTATTCTGTTATAGATGAGGATTATTATAAGCAGTTGATAGGTGGAACCAACAAGGATAACTCAGATGGTTCAGACAACTCAGGCTCAGGCAGCGGTTCATAAAACTGCATTCATTCAGATGTCTGGCTTATGTATATTCTGAAAGAGAGGATAATCTATGGAAATCAAAAATAATATTTATTCCTCCATTGAGCAGATTACAGGACAATATCTGAATCAAAAGACAAAAGAAAGCACGGATGCGGCCGCTATGCAGGGCATGTCCTTCGAGGATGTGTTAAGACAACAGTGGAAGAAAAATGATAATTCAGTCACGGATGGCAGTTTAAAATTTTCAAAACATGCAGGCGAGCGCTTGAGGCAGAGAAATATTACATTGTCCGATGAACAGATGATAAGACTTCAGAATGGTGCCAGAAAAGCGGAAGAAAAAGGCATAAAGGAGTCTCTTGTAATAATGGACAGCCTTTCCTTCATCGTAAACACAAAGAACAATACAGTGATTACGGCGATGGAGCAGAGTGGGGACACAGATAATGTGTACACAAATATTGATGGAGCAGTGATAATCTAGCTGGACCGATAAGGAAGCTACAGACTTTGAATGATAGATGAGTCTTTACCACGGTTCCTTAATCAGGAGGAAATAAAACTATGATGAGAGCACTTTTCTCTGGTGTAGCTGGTCTTAAAACACACCAGACAAAAATGGATGTTATCGGTAATAACATCGCTAATGTAAATACTGTCGGATACAAGTCAATGAGTGTATCCTTCAGTGATGTACTTTATCAGACAACACAGAGCGCATCCGGACCTAATGCTTCTACCGGCAAGGGCGGTACAAACGCAATGCAGATAGGTCTTGGCTCTAAGGTTGCTTCTATGAGCACCGCAGTTTCAGATCCGGGTGGTTCACAGGCGACCAACTATCCGTTTGACCTTATGATAAACGGAGATTCAATGTTTGTTGTAAGTGACGGAACACAGAACTTCTTTACAAGAGCGGGAAACTTTACAACAGATGCTTATGGTAATCTTGTTACCAGTGCGGGTTATTCGGTTATGGGGTGGCTTGCTGATGAGAATGGAGTGATTCAGAAGGCAACAGTTAAGCCTCTTTCAGTCTATTCTTCAGAGAATATGTATGCTACACCTGAGCAGACCTTAAACACGGTAATAACAGGTAACATCAACAAGAATGATGAAAGTTTTTCATCTGCGGCAAAAGCAATTACAACGAATGTAAGCTTTTATGATAATCTTGGATATGAGTACAGAGCGACACTCTCAATTACCCAGGATGCTGCGAATCCATACAGCTACAATATAACATGTACCGGAATGGCTTGTAATGGCAAGGATATGGGACTTGCGGAGGCGGATCTTAAGGCTGTAATAGACAATGTCAATATCACATTCAACGATGCGGACGGAAGCCTTGCAACAGGTAATCCTCTTACGCTTAAAGTGACCGGACTCGGTGCTGCATTCAATAAGGATATTGAAGTTGATGTGTCACAGATTACATGCTTCGGAAAGGATACCTCCCTTAAACCTAAGAAGGGAAATGCAGAGGGGCACAATGCAGGTCTTGCTGCAGGTAAGATGACCACCGTAAGTATCCAGACCGACGGAAAGATTGTTGCAGGCTATGATAATGGTGATACCAAGATTCTTGGACAGATTGTTGTTGCGACATTTGCAAACCTTGCCGGACTTGAGAAGGCAGGCCAGAATCTTTATTCCGCAACATTGAACTCAGGTGAGTTCGATGGCATCGGACAGGACGTAACGGCAGATGGTGGTTCGTTCGCACCGGGCTATGTCGAGATGTCCAATGTAGACCTTGCAGGTCAGTTCACGGATATGATTACAACACAGAGAGGTTTTCAGGCTAACTCACGTATTATAACCGTATCGGATACACTCTTAGAGGAGCTTATCAACCTTAAGAGATAAATAAACTAATATTATTAGGAGCATAACATGAAATCAGTCACTATAATAGGCGCCAACAGTTATATAGCAAGAAATCTAATTCAGAATGTTAAGAATGAGGCGCTGGATATCAGACTGTTTCTATATGACAGGGAGGATGTGCATAAGGACGGATGTAATGATTATGCTCCTGTTAATATTTTAGATGAAAGCTCTGTTGCCGGAATTAATTTTGACGTCGATGCTGTTATCCTGTTCGCAGGAAAAACAGGAACCTATGCAGGCTTTGATGAGCCGGAGGCTTTTGTTGAAGTGAACGAGCTTGGACTTTTAAATGTTCTTAATTCAATGAGAAAGGCAAAATCTACAGCTAAGATTGTATTTCCATCAACGAGACTGGTGTATAAGGGTAAAGATGAACCGCTGCTTGAGAACGATACTAAGGAATTTAAGACAATCTATTCTATAAATAAATATGCGTGTGAGCAGTACCTTAAAATGTATTCCGATGTGTTTGATATCAGATATTGTATTTTCAGGATATGTGTACCGTATGGAAGCCTGTTAGATGGCGTCAGCTCATACGGAACAGCAGAATTCTTTATCGGAAAGGCAATGCAGGGAGATAATATTACCTTGTACGGTGATGGAGAAGTAAAAAGGACACTCACGTATATAGGGGATATATGCAGGACAATGCTTGCGGGAGCTTTATCCGCAGACTGCATGAATGATGTATACAATATCGGCGGAGAAAGCTATAGTCTCCGGAAAATGGCTTTTGAGGTTGCAAAAAAGTATGGAGTTGAGTTAGAATATACACAGTGGCCTGATAAAGCATTGAAGATAGAGTCCGGGAGTACGGTGTTTGACAGCGGAAAGCTTGATAGTATTTTAGGAAATTTAAGAAAAATGACCTTTAAGAATTGGATAGGAGGGGGAGTATGATAGACCTTACAAGGTTCAATGGGACAGGCTTTACGGTGAATTGTGATTTAATTGAAACGATAGAGGAGACACCGGATACGGTAGTAACTCTTACGACAGGAAAAAAAATAATTGTAAAAGAAAGTAGACAACAAATAAAAAATTTAGTATTATCTTATAAGAGAAAAATTTATATCGAAAGAGAGACTTTGGAAGAAGTTTGATATACAAATAATGATGACTGGTAGGTGAGCAAAGTGGATTTAGCTACAATAATAGGTTTGGTTTTATGTTTTGGATTCACAATTTATGGAATTATTTCAGGTGACGGTTTTGGTGTTATAGGTAGTTTCATTGATCCGGGTTCTATCGCAATTACTATCGGAGGATCTTTCGGAGCGTGCCTGACCATGAACAAGTTTCCGGATTTTGTAAGAGGACTTAAGGGATTCGGAATAGCCATAAAGGATAAGAAGGTTGACAACGGAGAGACGATTAAGAAGATTATCGAGCTTTCCAATCTGGCAAGAAAGGAAGGTCTTCTTGCACTTGAGGAGGCAGCGGAGAGTCTTGATGATGATTTCCTCAAAAAGGGAGTGCTGCTTATAGTTGATGGAACAGAGCCTGATCTGGTTCGTGCCATTCTTGAGACGGAGTTAGGCAATCTTGAAGCGCGGCATAAGAAGGTATACGGCTTTTGGGAGAACTTAGCGGGAATGGGTCCTGCCTGGGGAATGATTGGTACACTTATCGGACTCATCAAGATGCTTCAGAACATGGCTGATCCATCTTCGATTGGACCTGCGATGGCAATAGCCCTTATCACAACATTTTATGGTTCACTGCTTGCTAACTGGCTTGCTACACCGGTTGCAATCAAGCTGCGTGCCAATAATGAGATAGAGGTAACTCTTAAGGAGGTTATGATAGAAGGTCTGTTATCTATTCAGGCAGGCGAGAATCCAAGAGTTATCGAGGAAAAATTAAAATCCTTTCTTTCACCGGCTGAGAGAAGTAAGTTCGGCACTGATGAGGAAGGCGGACAGGCAGGTGAGGCTTAATGGCAAAAAAGAAAGACGAAGCTCCCGTAAAAACCGATGGCTGGAAGGATACGTTCTCGGATCTTATGAATCTTCTTCTGTGTTTCTTTGTCCTTCTGTTTGCTTCATCAACGGTTGATGCCGAGAAGTTTCAGAAGATTGCGCAGTCGATGTCTGAGAGCTTTTCAATTTTAAAGGGCGGACAGACAGGAATAGGTGAGGGTATCCTTATTGCAAGCGGTGCCAGCCAGCTTACCGAGCTTGGTGATTATTATTCTGAGCTTGGAAAGAACGAGGATGGTGAGTCGGACAAGATTACATATGCCAAGCTTGAGCTTGATAAGGAAGAGCTAAAAGAATCGACGAAGATGTCTGAGAATATCGAGAGGGAGCTTGCAGCAGATAAAATCTCTTCCTCGGTAGAGGTACAGACAACGACGCATTATGTTCAGCTGACACTCAAGGGTTCATTGCTCTTCGATTCTGCGAGAGCGGATTTAAAGCCAGAGGCAAAGGAACTGCTAAAGCAGGTTGCACAGATTCTTGCACAATATCAGGACAATACCATACAGATTTTAGGACATACGGATAATGTACCGATAATAGGTGACCCATTATTTACCAGTAATGCCGTGCTGTCAACATACAGAGCACTTTCGGTATATGAATATCTGGTGAATGATTGTGGTCTTTCGCCAAATAATCTAATGCACTCGGGTTTTGGGGAATATAAGCCTATTGCGGATAATTCAACAGCTGAGGGAAGAGCCCAGAACAGAAGAGTTGAAATAAGAATATACAATAGCTATAGCAGTTATAGCGAATAATATACAGGAGGAAAAATAAGTGAAAAAGAGTCTTTTACAAATCATTACACTTACATTGGTTGTGGTGAATCTGATATTGTCAGCCCTGCTGATATTCACATGTATGCCTGCAATCAGTAAGACGGGAAAGCTTGTGGACAGAATATGCGAGATTGTTGATCTGGATGTAAGCGGTTCTTCTGATGAACCGGAAACAGTGGACATCAAAAATCTTGAAGAGGTTGCTGTCACGTTCAATGGCGAGTCAACAACATCGCTCAATCTTAAGACAGGCGATGACGGAAAGGCACATGTTATTGTTGTCGGCGTGAGCATTATACTTAACAAGTCACATGCAGATTATAAGGCTAAGCATGACACCATAAGCTCAGCTATGAGCCAGATTGACAGTACTATTATTGATGTTGTTTCACAGTATACAATGTCTCAGGCTAATTCCAATAAAGAGGAAATCCGCAAAGAGGTGCTTGGAAGACTGCAGCAGCTTTTTGATTCTACATTTATTTATGATGTAAGCTTTACAAGCTTTATTACCCAGTAATGTATTCTAAGAGAAAGGCAGGTGGCTTTAATGAGCGAAGTCCTGTCGCAGAGCGAGATAGATAATCTGCTGAACGCCCTCAAAAACGGAGAGCTTGACGTGGATGAGATGAAGGATAAGGACGAAAAACAGGTCAAGAATTATGATTTCGCACGACCTACTAAGTTCTCCAAGGAACATCTCAGAACCCTGGAGATAATTTTTGAACATTATGGTCGATTGCTGTCAACTAATCTTCCTGCATATTTGCGAAAGGCAGTACAGGTTGAGGTTGTCAATTCCGAATCGGTAATATATTCGGAGTTCTCCAATGCCCTTTCTAATCCGGTTCTTTTAGGTGTAATAAGCATGGAACCGCTAGAAGGTACTATGGTCATGGAGATATCGGGAAACCTCGCATACGCAATGATTGACCGTTTGTTAGGCGGAGAGGGAGAACCTCTGGATAAGATAAGAGATTACTCAGAGATTGAACTGGTAATTCTTGAACGTATCTTTACAATTTGTGTAAATCTTTTAAGAGAGCCTTGGCAGAATGTTGTAAGTATTTCACCGAGACTTGAAAGAATTGAGACCAATTCACAGTTTGCACAGATTATTTCACCTAGTGAAACTATTGCAATTGTCACAATTAATGTTAAAATAGGTGAGGTGGAGGGCTTAATGAATATATGTCTTCCATTTGGAGTCCTTGAACCGGTGATGGATAAGCTTAATACTAAATATTGGTTTTCTACCATGCAGGATAAGGATAATAAATCATATAACGAGGCTATTGAGAGTCTTATATCCAAGGCGCAGATACCTATTAAGGCCGTCCTTGGAAACAGTGTGATATCAGTTAATGATTTCATCAATCTACATATCGGCGATGTAATTAAGCTGGATAGAGGCGTAGATGAAGAGCTGGATATTTATGTGGGCAATATAAAGAAGTTTGCGGCTATGCCCGGTTCAACCAATGATAATTATGCGGTTCGAATTACGCAAATACTGAAAGAAGAGGAGTGAAACAATGGACGGAGGAATGTTATCACAAGAAGAAATCAATGCATTATTGGCCGGAGCTGATAAGGGCAGCGGAGATAGTTCTTCGGCAGCGGATTCAGCAGCAGCGTCGGACGATGAGCAGTTTCTTACAGAAGAACAGAAGGATGCCATTGGAGAGATTTCTAATATCAGTATGGGTTCCGCGGCAACAACACTTGGAATGCTGCTTAACCAGACTGTAACAATTACTACGCCTAATGTATCGTATGTAAGCTGGGATGAGTTGGCGGATTCCTATGACAGACCTTGCGTTTTTCTTCAGATCAAGTATGTTGAAGGTCTTGACGGCAATAATGTTCTCGTACTTAAGGAAAATGATGTTAAGATTATAACGGATCTTATGATGGGTGGTCCGGGTGTAGCGTCTGATGAACCGATAACAGAATTACATCTCAGTGCTATCGGAGAGGCTATGAATCAGATGATGGGAAGTGCATCTACCTCCATGTCATCAATGCTCAATAAGAAGATTGATATCAGCCCACCTATTGCAGAGGTTGTGGATCTTAATGAGAGCATGAGTACAGGCAGGCTTCCTGAATTTCTGAAAACGAAGTTTGTAAAGGTTTCCTTTAAAATGCTTATTGGAGACTTGATAGATAGTGAGATTATGCAGTTGTATCCATTTGAATTCGCAAAGTCTCTTTATGAAATTTTTGGAATGCATAGTGATTCAGAGTCCACAAGCACTGCAACGTCAACAGAGCAGTCCGCACCGGCTCAGCCGGCACCAACACAGGCACCAACACCGGCACAGGCACCACAGCCGATGGGTCAGGCTCCTGCCGGAGCACCACAGTATGCTCCACAGGATATGGCTAATCCGTATGCACAGCCGGGAATGAATCCATACGCACAGCCGATGGGCGGATATATGCAGCCGGCAATGCCATATCCACAGCCACAGGTTATGGGCGGATACCAGCCACAGTCTATGCCTAATGTACAGCCGGCATCCTTCCAGCCATTCACCGGAAATGTTTCGGCAGGAGGCCAGCCGGAAAACATCGGACTTATTATGGATGTTCCGCTTGAAGTTACAGTCGAGCTTGGACGCACGAAGAAGTCAATTAAGGAGATTCTTGATTTTGCACCGGGCACAATCGTTGAACTTAACAAGATTGCGGGTGAGCCTGTGGATGTACTTGTAAACGGTAAGTATGTTGCCAAGGGTGAGGTTGTGGTAATCGAGGAGAGCTTCGGAATTAAGATTACAGAGATAATTAAATAAAAAAATGTATACAAATCTGATTGCTTTATAGTATAATAGTAACAGACTTATGAATAATATTCACCAAGAGGAGAAATTATATGGCAAAGAATATATTAATTTGCGATGACGCAGCATTTATGAGAATGATGATTAAAGACATTCTTACAAAGAACGGTTACAACGTAGTTGGCGAAGCTGAGAATGGAGCCAAGGCTGTTGAAAAGTATCAGGAGCTTAAGCCGGATCTTGTTCTTATGGACATTACCATGCCTGAGATGGATGGTATTCAGGCTCTTAAGGCAATCAAGGCTGCCGATCCTTCAGCAACTGTTATCATGTGTTCAGCTATGGGACAGCAGGCAATGGTTATTGAATCTATTCAGTCGGGAGCTAAGGATTTTATTGTTAAGCCTTTCCAGCAGGATAGAGTTCTTGAGGCTGTCAGAAAGGTAGTAGGTTAGTTTGTACCTTACAGTTCTTACAGGGGTAAATGGCATTGTGCAGTTGATAACTGTTGCAGTGCTGTTTATTATCGTGCTTGTGATGACGTATTTTACAACAAGATTTATCGGTAATTATCAGAAGGGACATTTATCGTGTACTAATATACAGATTATCGATACAATGCGTCTTTCACAGAATAAGCTGATTCAGATTGTTCGTACCGGTGATAAGTATTTTGCAATTGCAGTGTGCAAGGATACGGTTACCCTCTTAGGGGAGATTAACGGGGATGAAATTGTCACAGAGCAGAAGGAAGTCACCGGTGAGAAATTTGAGAATATTCTCAACCGATTCAGAAAAAAAGAGCAGGAAGATAAGCAGGAAGACAGGTAAGGATATATGTACACTAGAAAGAATTTTAAGAAGAATGCATTAAGATTTGTGATGCTCTTCACTATTGTTTTTATGATTCTGCTTATGAATTCAGAAAGGTCTGTCTATGCTGCTGAGGGAACCAATATTACCGGTAACACCGGAGGTGAGGAGCAGACCACAGCGTCTACGGATCATAATCTCCTGACTATAGGAGTGGCTGCCGGCGATGAGAATATGGCAAGTGTATTACAGATGCTTGCCATACTAACAGTTATTTCACTAGCGCCGTCCATTCTTATAATGCTGACATCATTTACAAGAATAGTTATAGTTCTGCATTTCACCAGAGCAGCGCTTAATACACAGACTGTTCCGCCAAATCAGATAATTGTAGGACTTGCGCTGTTTTTGACATTTTTTATTATGGCACCTACACTTAATACCGTGTATAATGATGCGATTAAGCCTTTATCGGCAGGAGAGATTAAGGCTGAGGAAGCATTCGAAAAGGGAATGGAGCCTATAAGAACCTTCATGCTGGGACAGACAAGCAGGAAGGACATAAAGATGTTCCTTGAGATTGCAGGTACACAGGATGTTACATCTGAGGACGACATTCCGACTTCAGTGCTTATTCCAAGCTTTATTGTAAGTGAGCTTAGAACAGCCTTTATAATAGGATTTGTTATATACATACCTTTCATTGTAATCGATATGGTTGTTGCTTCTACCTTGATGTCGATGGGTATGATGATGCTTCCGCCGACCACTATTTCGATGCCTTTCAAGATTCTGCTGTTTATTATAGCAGACGGCTGGAACCTGGTTATCGGCAATCTTGTAAAGACATTCTATCATTAGAATAATGCCACGCTAGATACTGCCTCCACTTAGGTGGGGGCTGATTTGATATTTAGAGAAAAGAGGGTTAATATGACTGAACAGCAGGTTATAGATATAATGCGTGAAGCACTTTTTCTTGTAATTAAATGTTCTGCTCCGCTTCTTCTGGTTTCATTGATTGTGGGACTTATAATAAGTATATTTCAGACTATAACTTCAATTCAGGAGCAGACACTTACATTTGTACCGAAAATTATAGCTGTTTTCCTGACTCTTATGCTTCTTGCAGGCTGGCTTGGAAACACTCTTACTGATTTTATGAATGATTTATGGGGCTCATTCAATACGTTGTGCGGGTTCTGATTCCCGTTAAATGAAAATAAGCCATTATGACATAGTGAGGAATGAAGGTTTATGACAGTTAATGCGGATGCACTGTTTACGCAGTGGGAATTATATTTGTTAATATTGGTACGTGTGGCAAGCTTTTTGTATACGGCGCCTTTCTTTTCGATGAGCAATGTTCCGGCAAGAACCAAGATTGGGCTTGCAGTTTTTTTATCCTATATTATTATGTGTGTATTTCCGGAACAAGGTTATTCGTATGATGGTGTGATAGGATATGCGATTCTGGTGCTTAAGGAATCAATTGTTGGGCTTTCGATAGGTTTTTGTGCAAATCTTTGTATTCAGGCGGTTCACTTCGCAGGCTATATAATTGATATCAATATCGGTTTGTCTATGGCTACAATGTATGATCCGGCTACCAAAATGCAGGTTAATTTGTCTGGTCAATTGTACTATTATGTTGTTTTACTGTTGATGATGGTTTCGGGGCTTCACAGGTTTTTGATTCAGGCAATTGTGGACACGTATACTGTTATTCCTGTGGGCGCTGCAACATTAAGACCGGCGATGTATAACACGGTGATTGGATTTATTGCAGATTATTTTGTGATTGGCTTCAGAATAGCACTTCCTGTGTTTATCACACTTACACTAATGAGCTGTATACTGGGTATCATGTCAAAGATTGCACCGCAGATGAATATGTTTGCAATAGGAATGCAGATGAAAATTCTGGTTGGTTTGTTTGTTATGTATTTAACAGTCTCGTTACTTCCGTCGGTATCTAATTTCCTGATGGAAGCGATTAAGGGAAACATTGTGGATATAGTGAAAGGAATGTATGCCGGGTGAAAATGTTTGGACATAAAAGACAATATACAGATATGACAGCTTATGGAAGAAAAAATGGTTCAGGCATTAGCGTTCCGGCTTTTTCTTTACAGTTTTTTGCAAAGGACGGACCGGGCGGAGAAAAGACTGAGGAACCTACCGCAAAAAAACTTTCTGATGCCAGAAATGAAGGCCAGGTAGCTAAAGGAAAGGATTTGACATCTGCTGTTATGCTGCTTGTCCTATTCATGGTTTTAAGATTCACGGTAGGAAATATGGGTGAGGGCTTCATTGAGTGCTTCAATAAAAATTACACACAGATAGGAGATCTTTTCACATCTACCCACGGCGAGTACAATATGCAGTATACTATAGCACTTATTCAGTCTGCTGCACTTGATATGTTAAAATTATTGATTCCTTTTTTTGGAATTGGCTTTATAATTGCTATTGTTATTGAACTTGCACAGGTAAAATGGAAACCTACATCAAAACCTCTTCAGCCGAAATTAAGTAAGTTTAATCCTATAAACGGTATAAAGAGAATGTTCTCAGTGAGAACACTTGTCTCGCTGATTAAACAGGTTGTGATACTTGTAGTAATATTTATTGTGGTTTATAATAAGCTTAAGTCAAGAATGTCGGACATATATATGCTGTATGACATTCCGTTGATTTCTGCCATTATGCTTTTGGGAGATATAATATTTGATATTGGGACGGTTATATGTGTTATATATACTATAATAGGTATAGCGGATTATGTGTTTGAAAAGCGTAAATTCAGAAAAGACATGATGATGACCAAACAAGAAGTCAAGGATGAGTGGAAGAATACAGAAGGAAATCCTGAGGTCAAGAATAAGATACGGCAGAAGATGTCTGAGGCGTCAAGACGACGAATGATGCAGGCGGTTCCGGAGGCGGATGTGGTTATCACGAACCCGACTCATTTTGCAGTTGCGCTGAAATATGAGCAGAATAAGGGAAAGGCACCTGTTGTTGTAGCAAAAGGAGAGGATTATCTTGCGGCTAAGATTAAGGAGGCAGCAAGGGAAAACAATATTGAAATTGTTGAGAACAAACCTCTTGCGCGTATGCTGTACTATAATGTAGAATTAGATGAGGAAATTCCACCGGAACTTTATCAGGCAGTTGCAGAAGTTTTGGCATTTGTATATAATATTAAGAATAAAAGGACATAATCAGAAGGTTCTTAACTGGTGAAAGGTAGAAATCATGAAAAAATCAGATTTGTTTGTAGGATTATATATTCTTGCAGCCATTGTTTTTCTTATAATATCGGTTCCGAGTGCATTGCTTGATGTACTTCTTGCATTTAATATGGCAGTTGCACTTGTGATTTTGTTTATGGCGCTGTTTTCAAAGGAACCGCTTGATATGCAGGCTTTTCCAACCATCCTGCTTTTCACAACCATATTCAGGATTTCACTCAACGTATCCTCTACCAAGCTTATCTTAGGTACAGGAGATCCCGGTAATGTGGTAAGGGTATTCGGTGAATTCGTTGGCGGAAATGATCTTGTAATCGGTATCATAGTATTCCTTATTCTTATTCTGGTTCAGTTCATGGTTATCAACAAAGGTACTGAGAGAGTTGCCGAGGTAACTGCCCGATTCACACTTGATGCCATGCCGGGTAAACAGATGGCAATTGATGCCGACCTCAACACAGGAGCTATCAGCGACAAGGAAGCAATGCTGAGAAGAGAGAAGCTGCAGCAGGAATCCTCCTTCTTCGGAGCAATGGATGGTGCCACGAAGTATGTTAAGGGAGATGCCACAGCGGGACTTATTATCACTGTTGTCAATATCGTAGGCGGTATTATCATGGGTGTTATGAGAAAGGGAATGAATATCAATGATGCCCTCACTACATATACCATTCTTACAATCGGTGATGGTCTTGTAAGTCAGATTCCGTCGCTGCTTATATCTTTATCGACAGGTATCATTATCACCAAGGCTACGAAGGACAAGGATCTCACGCAGGAGCTTGTCGAAGAGCTTTTCTCAATGCCTAAGGCATTCTTCATGGTTGGTGGAGCGATGATATTTCTTGGTGTTGTCACACCACTGCCTTGGTATATTTTTGTTCCGTTCGGTGCTTTGCTCATTGTGTGGGGCAATATACAGAAGAAGAAGCAGGATATAGGTGCGATTGAGCAGGAGGCAGATTCGGCTGATGAGGAGGCAAATGAAATCCGAAAACCGGAGAATGTCACTTCGCTACTGCAGGTTGACCCGATTGAACTGGAATTCGGTTATGGAATTATTCCTCTTGCCGATGCCAATCAGGGTGGAGATCTTCTTGACCGAGTTGTAATGATAAGAAGACAGATTGCAATTGAACTTGGTACGGTGGTGCCGATTATCCGATTGAGAGATAACATACAGCTCAACCCGAACCAGTACATAATAAAGATTAAGGGCATACAGGTTAGTGAGGGAGAGATTCTCTTCGATCATTATATGGCTATGAATCCTGGATATGTTGAGGAGGAGATTACCGGTATTCCGACATTTGAGCCTTCATTCCATCTGCCGGCTATCTGGATAACTGAAGGACAGAGAGAACGCGCCGAGTCACTGGGCTACACGGTAGTTGACCCGCCTTCAATCATTGCAACCCACCTCACAGAGGTTGTACGTTCACATATTGCTGAGCTTCTCACAAGACAGGATACACAGAATCTTATCAACAATCTTAAGGAGAACAACCCGACTCTTGTCGAAGAACTTGTACCGAAGCTTATGGGTGTCGGAGATATTCAGAAGGTGCTTCAGAACCTTCTTGAGGAGGGCATTTCCATTAGAGACCTGTTGACTATATTTGAAACCTTAGCAGACCATGCTGCGACAACACATGATCCGGATATACTTACTGAGTATGCGAGACAGAGCCTTAAGAGGGCTATTTCTAACAAGTATTTCTCAGGTAACGACACCTCAAGTGTGGTTACACTTGACCCTGCTGTTGAGCAGGAGATAATGGGTGCAGTCAAGCAGACGGAGCAGGGAGCATATCTTACATTGGCGCCTGACAGAATCCGGAAGATTGTGGATTCTGTAAAGCAGGAGGTTGAAAAGCTTGAGAATATGGGTAAAATGCCTATAATTATCACATCACCAATTGTCAGAATATATTTCAAGAAAATGATTAACGATTATGTGAAAGATTTGACGGTTGTATCTTACAATGAAATAGAGTCAAATGTTGAATTACAATCAGTGGGGATGGTGACAGCATAAATGATAGTAAAGAAATATACTGCAGCAACTGAGACAGATGCTGTGCTTAAGGCAAGGGAAGAACTTGGCTCAGGTGCGGTGGTTCTGAATGTTAAGACCGTTAAGCAAAGAGGGATTGCACGACTGTTTAAAAAGGATTTTGTTGAGATAACGGCAGCACTCGATGAGAAAGAAAGCCAGACTGCAGCACCTCAGGCACCTGTACAGGAGGCAAGGTCATTTATCATGGGTACTAACGAGAGACGTGATTATTCGGTATCCGGTCCGTTCACAGAGGCATCAATAGAAAAGAAGCTTGATACCCTGCAGAATCTCCTGGCCGACCAGATAAAGAAAAATGAGGATGACAGGATAAGAGCCGAAAAGACTGCTGAAGATACCAAGGAAAGCGGTACAGCCGCGGAAAATAAAGAAAATGGCAATATCAAGTACCTTAGGATGATATATAATAAGCTTATTGAGTCCGAGGTCGATGAAAAGGTTGCTAATATGATTATAGAAGACATTGATACATCACTGAAAAAAGAGTCCAATATTGACAATATAATTTCAGCAATATATCAGAAGATAATACTAAAACTTGGTGAACCGGAGGCTGTCAATACGGATAATGGCAGGACTGCTGTTTTCTTCCTTGGACCGACAGGTGTAGGAAAGACAACAACCATTGCCAAGCTTGCCTCTGAATTCAAGCTTAATAAGGGATTGAAGGTGGCTCTGATAACTGCCGATACATATAGGATTGCGGCGGTGGAGCAGCTTAATACTTATGCGGGAATACTTGATGTTCCTGTTTCGGTAATCTTTACACCGGAAGAGCTTGTTGAGGCATTAAACAAGTACAGTGATTATGATTTAATCCTGATAGATACGGCAGGACGTTCACACAGAAACACGGAACAGGTAGGAGAGCTTGAACAGCTGCTTGAAGTCACCGAGAAGGCGGAACTCGATATAAATATCGAAAAGTATCTTGTAATGAGTGCTACCACCAAGTATAGGGATCTTTTAAATATAACAGATGCATATAAGGATATTAAAGATTTTAGGTTACTGTTTACAAAGCTTGATGAGACTAATGCATACGGAAATATACTCAATATAAGAATACATACGGGAGAGCCCCTTTCGTATATAACAAGTGGACAGGCTGTTCCTGAAGATATTTCGGTTGTCGATGTGCAGGATCTGGCAAAACGTCTTATAATCGGAGAGGTAAAGGACAGTGAGAATTGACATTGGCCTGAATATGAATAAATCATTGGAGGAGAGTACCTATGGATCAGGCTGAAAGATTGAGACAGATTGTACAGCAGCAGAGTAAAACCGGTCAGGCGGATAATACCGAAGCGCAACATCATGCACGGATTATTACGGTTACAAGTGGCAAAGGTGGTGTTGGCAAGTCGAGCTGTTCGATTAATCTGGCTCTTTTATTTAGAAAGATGGGCAAGAGAGTAATTATATTTGATGCTGATTTCGGACTTGCCAATATAGAAGTTATGTTTGGAGCAATACCTCAGTACACTCTTGCGGATTTAATGCTCAAGGGAAAAGAGATAAATGAGATTATATGTGAAGGTCCTGAAGGGGTCATGTTTGTGTCGGGAGGTTCGGGAATTGCAAAGCTGGGTGATCTTGACAAGGAGGAGGTAAGAAGGCTGGTTGGAAAGCTTTCGGAACTGGACAGCCTTGCAGATGTGATAATTGTTGACACAGGCGCCGGGATTTCCAGCAGCGTACTCGAATTCGTTGCGGCAAGTCCTGAGGTTATTCTTGTAGCGACACCGGAGCCTACTTCAATAACGGATTCATACGCGCTTTTAAAAGCACTGAGCATGTTTGATGGTTTTGACAAGGACAATACCAGAATAATGCTTCTTGGAAACAGGACATTGTCTGCAAATGACGGACCGAATATGTATGAAAAGCTTTCTACTGTGGTTGAGCGATTCCTGAAATTTAAGATAGAATATCTCGGAAGTATTCCAACAGATGAATTTGTTGTCAAGGCCATTATGCAACAGTCACCTGTTGTGAAGGCTTACCCTGCGGCTGCTGCGGCGAAATCATACGAACAGGTCATGAACAAGCTTATTGGAGTAGTTGAACCTGCTCATGATACTAAAGAGAAAAAAGGTATTGGTAATTTCTTTAGCAGCATATTGAAACATAATAAGAGGAGTTAAAGGGGAACATACGTATGGAAAATATTTTGATACCCGGTGGCAAATTGGAGCTTAATGAAATAACAGCCAACAAGGAGAAGAATACAATATCGTACCTGAGTCAGATATATGATATTGATGAGGATACCGGAAGGGTTTCCGTGGCTATGCCATACAGTGAAGGAAGAATGGTTGTTTTATCTATTGGGACGCATTATAATGCATATTTTTATTGTAAGGCAAAAATGTATCATAGCAAGGTGAAGGTTGTCAAAAGATATAAGGCGGATAATCTGTTTGTACTTGTTCTTGAGCTTGAGACTTCACTTAGAAAAGTCCAGAGAAGGCAATTCTTCAGGTATGATATGATTATGCCGGTTAAATATATGCCCCTTGATGAAGCACTGACAGTTGTCTTTGACAGGACGGGAGAAATTCCTGAAGAAATAATAAATAGAAATATTATGGATGGACAGACAATTGATATAAGCGGTGGCGGAATGAAATTCGTAGGGTGCGGCTTCAAGAAAGGAGACAGAGTATACATAGAATTTGACTATATGCTTGGTGCGGCAAAGCAGTCTCTTAAGGTTACAGCACAGATCATTGATTCTGTACATCCACATGACAGAAAAGATATTTTCCATAACAGAGCAAGCTTTGTCAATATTAAGAATGATGACAGGGAAGCTCTCATACGTTTTATTTTTGAAGAAGAGAGGAAAAGAATGCAGCTTGAAAGGAGAATGTGACATAAATGGCAAAGAAAATTTTGATTATTGATGACTCTGCACTTATGAGAAGGGTTATTTCTGATATAATTAAAACAAATAAACAATATGAGGTTGCGGATTTTGCCAGGGACGGTCTTGAAGGGTTCGACAGGATAGTAAGCCATCCTAAGATGTATGACGCTATTATTCTTGACATTAACATGCCTAAGATGAATGGTCTTGAGCTTTTGGAGATGCTGCAAAAGAATCACATCCAGGAGACGGTGATTGTCGTAAGTACGGTAGCCAAGGAGGGCGCAAAGGAGACCATCAAGGCACTTGAGTTAGGCGCATTTGATTTCGTCACCAAGCCTGAGAATTTTATTGAAGCTAAGGGCGAGGATTTTAAACAACGTATACTTGATATGCTTGATATTGCTACAGCAGGCAGCACAAAGGCTTCTGTAATAGGAACCATGCCTGTTACACAGAGCATTAATACCAGGGCTACTTCAATCAGAACCTTTGGCTCATCCAAGAATGATAGAAGCACACCTGCCCAGGCAGCAAGACCTGTGCAGCCGCTTATGACTGTAAAGATGGGAAGCACTGCTTCTTATAAAAAGGATCATGCTAACAGAGTTGTTGCCATGGCATGTTCAACAGGTGGTCCTAAATCACTTCAGCAGGTTGTTCCATATCTTCCGAAGGAATTAGATGCCGGTGTTGTGATTGTACAGCACATGCCTGCTGGCTTTACCAAATCCTTGGCAATGAGACTTAACGAGATTAGTAAGGTTACTGTCAAGGAGGCTGAGGACGGCGACATTATCTCCAAGGGAACAGTATATATAGCTCCGGGCGGAAGGCACATCAGGCTTGTCAGGTCAGGAACGGATACGAAGGTTGTATTATCTGATGAACCTCCTGTAGATGCGTTAAGACCTTGTGCGAATGTTATGTATGAATCACTTGTAAGTTCACCTTATGATGAGATTATATGTGTTGTTCTTACGGGTATGGGTGCAGATGGAACCAATGGCATTAAGGCATTGAAGCAGCATAAGAAGGTATATGTGATAAGTCAGAATGAAGCGACAAGTATTGTTTACGGTATGCCGAGGGCTGTTGCCGAGGCAGGCTTGGTAAATGAAGTAAAGCCACTAGAAGAAATCGCAGATGCGATAACAAGAAACACGGGGGTGCGATAAATGGACGTAAGCCAGTATTTAGAGATTTTTATTGATGAAACAAAAGAACATTTGCAGAACCTTAATGACCTTCTTCTTGTGTTAGAGAAGGAGCCTGAGGATAAGGCAACAATTAACGAGATATTCCGTGCAGCACATTCTCTTAAGGGAATGGCAGGAACCATGGGATACAAGAGAATGCAGAATCTCACACATAATATGGAGAATGTTTTCTCTGAGATCCGCAACGATAAGATGAAGGTAACAGCAAGTCTCATCGATACTCTTTTCCAGTGTCTTGATGCACTTGAGAGCTATCTCAACAATATTCAGGAGGCTTCTGATGAGGGTACAGAGGACAATGAAGCGATTATCAAGCTTCTTAATGAGTTCCTTGCAACAGAGGGCAATATGACAACCGAAGCTCAGCCAGCTCCAACGGCACAGCCTGAACAGGCAGCACCAGCAGCCGGAAGTGCATCAGGGAATGCAAAGTATAAGGACGTCCAGCTTGCAGATTTTGAGCAGCATGCTATCAATGAAGCAAAAAAGAAGGGCATGAATGCTTATGGATTTACGGTATATCTTGATCCTAATTGTATACTTAAGGCTGCCAGAGCATTCCTGGTATTTAAGGGAATAGAAGAGGTTGGTGAGGTTATTAAGTCTGAGCCTTCGACACAGGATATCGAGGATGAGAAGTTTGATTTGGATTTCAGTGTATTCGTTGTGTCAAATGAGAGCTACGATAAGGTACTTAATGTCATTAAGAATGTATCCGAGGTTAAGGACGTTGTAGGCGGAGAGCTTGAGGAGGTTAGTACTGAGGCTCAGGTACAGACGTCAGCAGCTCCTGCACAGAACGAAGTTAGCACTGCAAAAGAAGCACAGGCTCCTGCAAAAGCAGACGAAAAGAAGTCCGCTGCAGCACCTGCTAAGTCAGGAAAGGCAGTTGCCAATCGTTCAGTGCGTGTAGATATAGACAAGCTTGACACACTTATGAATCTTGTGAGTGAGCTTATTATTGCAAAGAATGGTCTTGTATCCATCAATAATTCTACAAGTGAGAATACTGCTTCCGGAAGACAGAATTTTAATGAGCAGATTGAATACCTTGAGAGAGTTACTACATCACTTCATGAGTCTGTTATGAATGTACGAATGGTTCCTATTGAGACAGTTGTAAACAGATTCCCAAGAATGATAAGAGACTTAAGCAAGAAGCTTGACAAGAAGATGGAACTTTACATGACAGGTGAGGAGACAGAACTTGACCGTACTGTTATCGATGAGATTGGTGACCCACTCATGCACCTTCTTCGTAACTCTGCAGATCATGGTCTTGAGCATGCTGATGTCCGTGCACAGAGAGGAAAGCCTGAGGTAGGTACTATATTCCTCAATGCATATCAGGATGGAAACAATGTTGTAATTGAAGTAGGCGATGATGGTAATGGTATAGATGTAGAGAATGTCCGTAAAAAGGCTATTGAAAAGGGAACAATTACCCCTGAACAGGCAGAAGTAATGACTGATAAAGATATTATCGATTTACTTTTCCGCCCAAGTTTCTCAACATCTGAGAAAATTACAGATGTCTCAGGAAGAGGAGTTGGTCTTGATGTTGTTAAGTCTAAGATTGAAGCTCTCGGAGGAGATGTAGAGGTCAAGACTAAGCTTGGAGAGGGAAGTACATTTATTGTCAGACTTCCACTTACACTTGCTATTATTCAGGCTCTTATGGTTAAGCTTGGTGATGAGCAGTATGCAATCTCCTTAGGTTCAATAGAAACACTTGAGGATATTACAAAGAGTGATATCAAGTATGTTAATTCAAAGGAAGTTATTCACCTCAGAGATAAGGTTATTCCTATCATTCGTCTTGGAAAGCTGCTTGATGTTGAATCAAGCAATGAAGACAGCGAGAACATGACAGTTGTTATTGTGCGTAAGGGTGATAAGAGAGCAGGTATTGTTGTAGACAGTCTTATCGGTCAGATGGAGATAGTTATTAAGTCGCTTGGAAGCTATATCAATGTTAATAAGATGATAAGCGGTGCTACAATCCTTGGTGATGGTGATATTGCTCTTATCATTGATGCAAATACTCTTGTATAACAGGTGGAGGAGAATATACTATGGATGCTTTAACAACAACACAGTCAACGGCAGCAAGACAGTACATTGTAATTAAGCTTGGCAGTGAACAGTATGGTGTTAATATCAACTATATTGATAATATTGTAAGAATGCAGAGGATAACGAGAGTACCTAAGGCTCAGTCTTATTTTAAGGGTGTCATCAATCTGCGCGGAGAGATTGTTCCGGTAATGAGCCTCAGACTTAAGTTTGGATTGCCGGCTGATGAGATAACAGACAAGACAAGAATTATCATTATCAAGCTTGAACAGCAGGCAACAGTTGGACTTATCGTAGATCAGGTTAATGAGGTTGTCACACTGGATGAGGATTCAATAGAAAAGACCACTGTAGATGCGAATAAGGATATGGCAGGATACATCAGCGCAATCGGAAAGAATAAGGGAGAGCTTATATCACTTCTTAATATCCAGCTTGCGATTACAGATAAGGATACATCTAAGGAAGATTAACAGCTTGTCTGAAAGGAGATGTCATGGCAGAGAACACACTTGATAATCTTAATGACTTACAATTTGACGTCTTAAAGGAAATAGGCAATATAGGAGCCGGTAACGCTACCACTGCATTGGCTAAGATGATGAATATGAAGATTGATATGAATGTGCCGAGAGTTGATCTTGTGCCTTTTACCAATCTTCCCGATATTTTCGGTTCACCGGAGGAAGTGCTTGCGGGAATACTGGTACAGCTTGATGGGGACATAAAAGGTATGATGATGTTCCTTGTTAAGGAGAAGTCCGCACATAATCTTGTGAATTCATTGATGGGCGGCATGATACAGAGCAGTGGCGACGGATTTTCGGATATGGAGCTTTCAGCACTGGGAGAAATAGGTAATATTATCATTGGAGCATATCTTTCGGCTATGTCCAATCTGACAAGTCTTAAGATTTCCTCATCTGTACCATATATTTCAATTGATATGGCAGGTGCACTGCTTAGTGTACCGGCAATTGAATTTGGTAAGCTTGGAGATAAGGTGCTTCTGATAGAGACGCAGTTTGGTGAGTTGGATTTTGTGAACGGATACTTTCTTATGGTACCGGAGCTTGAGTCGTATGATGCAATATTATCGTCATTAGGCATGTAAATTCTACATAATAGGAAAAGTATATGGGAAATATGATTAAAGTGGGAATGGCAGACTTGAATGTCTGCCGTTACCCTGATAATTTGACAACATTGGGATTGGGCTCATGCATTGGTGCATGTATATATGATCCTGTAACAAAAATTATTGGAATGGTGCACTATATGCTTCCGGACAGTACACAGATCCGTAATAACCAGAATATAGCCAAGTTTGGTGATACAGGTATAGCGGAGACAGTTTCAAGGATGGAGAAGATGGGTGCATCCAGAAGCAGGATGGTTGCTAAGATTGCGGGTGGGGCACAGATGTTTGCAACTTCGGCGGGAGCAGGCGGCATAACGATGAAGGTAGGAGAAAAGAACGCTGAATCCGCCAAAGTTAATTTAAAAAAACTGGGTATACGCATAGTCGCCGAGGACACAGGGCTCAATTATGGACGTACAATAGAATTTTATTCTGAGGATGGTTCGTTACTTATTAAGGCAGTTGGAAAGGAACAAAAAAGAATATGATTTTTAGAAATCTTCCGGCGCTTATTACGCTAGTGGCTGCTCTTGTTGCCTGGATTGTTACTTTTATCTATAAATATGAGCTTACCAAGGCATTGATTATTATTTTTGCTGCTGCATTTATCTTTTTTGTTATAGGAATCATAGTCCGGGCAATTCTTAATCGCTTTCTTAATCCTGATACGGATAAAAAGGAAAAGACAGAAGAAACAGAAGAAGCTGAAGATACAGTGGAGAGCAATGAAACAGAAGAAGAAAAATAATTAAATACTGTTTAAAAGTTTCATAAAAGAGGGTAGCAAAATGGATGATAACAGCAAGGAAAAGCTCTGGGATTTATATGCAAAGAATAAAAGTCCTGAGCTGCGCGAGAAAATTATAATAGAATATGCTCCCCTCGTTAAGCTGGTAGCCGGAAGATTAAGTATGTATCTTGGTTACAATGTTGAGTACGAGGATCTTGTAAGTTATGGTATTTTTGGATTGATTGATGCAATTGACAAATATGATTTTAATAAGAATGTCAAGTTTGAAACGTATGCCAGTCTCAGAATCCGAGGTGCAATTCTTGATCAGATAAGAAAGATGGATTGGATACCAAGGAGTGTAAGACAGAAACAGAAGAAGATAGAGTCCGCAATGTCTAAGCTGGAAACCGAGTATGGACGAGCCGCCACAGATGAGGAAATTGCCAGGGAGCTGGATATTTCCACGGAGGAGCTTGACACATGGAATGGACAAGCGAAGGTTTCTAATATTGTTTCACTGGAGGATTTTATTGAACAGGGCAGTGAGATAAAAATGGATGCATCGCACAATTCCCAGTTTGAACAACCGGAAAGAGTTGTGGAGAAGGCGGAGCTTGCCCGGATGCTGGAGAAAGCATTAGATACCTTGACAGAGAAAGAGAAAAGCGTTGTTTTATTTTATTATTATGAAGATTTGTCATTGAAAGAAATAAGCAGGGTACTTGAGGTATCTGAATCAAGAGTATCGCAGTTACATACTAAAGCGATTCAGAAGATGAAAAAACATCTGGGTGGATACATGGGGCTATTATCCGATCAGATATAATATGAGGACAATTATATGGTGAAAAATGGGTATTTCATAATTTCGATGAAGCAGGATGGGACTTATGTCAGTATTGTAGAACCGCAAGAGGGCGGAAAAAGGACAAATGCTGAAGAGATAATAGAATATCTCAACAGCAGAAGATTTGAAGACTTTAATAAGGATGATATCAGGGCAGCTTTTAAAAATATAAATACAGCATCTTGTTTTAAGATTAGTGATACGGCGATGAATTCAAGCGCCGCTTTTTGTGTTTATAACATTGATAAAAACAAGATGAGTGCAGAAGCAATATTATATCCACCTGTTGGAAACGGATCACTAATGACTGTAAGTGAGATGAAAGGCGACCTTATGGCTAAGGGTATTACTTATGGTGTCGATGATGCGATTATAAAAGAGATTGTGGAGAATAAGATATATAATACTCCATTTGTATTCGCGAGGGGTACCGAACCGGTACAGGGAAAAGATGCCAGTATAGAGTATCTTTTTAATACGAAGCAGGTTGCCAAGCCCAAGATAAATAGTGATGGTACGGTAGATTATCATGAGCTTGATCTTATAACCAAGGTATCGGCGGAACAGGTGGTTGCAAGAATCATTCCTGTTGTGAAGGGCACTCCGGGTAAAAATATTATGGGAGCTGAGCTGCCACCGGAGAGAGTGACCAAGAAGAATTTTAAGTTTAGCAGAAATGCATATATATCGGAAGATGGATTAAGTCTTATTTCTAAGGTTAACGGACATGTCACATTAGAGGGCGACAAGATATTCATTTCAGATATATATGACGTTCCTGTTGATGTCGATAACACAACCGGAGATATTTCCTATGAAGGAAATATAATTGTCCATGGGAATGTGCGGGCCGGATTCACACTCAAGGCATCAGGTGATATAACAATCATGGGAGTTGTGGAAGGCGCGAATGTCGATGCGGGTGGCAATGTCATGGTTAATCGCGGAATTCAGGGTATGAACAAGGCCGTTGTACATGCCGGAGGTGACATTACTACGAAGTTCGTTGAAAATGCTACTGTTTCGTGTGGTGGAAGTATTGAAACGGATTCATTATTACACTGTAGTACTTCAGCAGGTGATAAGATAAATGTTAGCGGAAAGAATGGTCTGCTCGTAGGCGGTACGGCAAGAGCAGGTTCCACCGTAACAGCGAAGCAGATTGGAAATAACATGGGTACAGTGACGAATGTCTATGTTGGTGTTGACCCGGCTTTGCGTAAGAGGGTAAAGGAGCTTGCTGCTGAGATTACAAAAGCTAATTCTGACAGAACCAAGCTCAGACAGGTTGTTGCGGCGCTCAGAAAAAAGATGGAGCTGGAGGGAAAGTTAGATTCCCAGAAGCAGGAAATGCTCCAGACTTCAATGAAGAATCTTATTATGCTTGAGCAGTCCTTCAGAAAAATGACAGAGGAGTACAATGCGGGTAAACAGGCCTTGTCTGAGAATGTTGAGGCAAGGGTTAAGATTACGGATTGTATTTATCCGGGAACCAAGCTGTCATTCGGTGATACGGAGTACCGCATAAAGGATAAAGCGGTATACTGCCAGTATGCTAAGCAGGGAGCAGATGTAGTAATGCTTCCATTATAAAGAAAAGAGGATTTATATGAGACCGGTAGAGATGACGGGAATTGTAAATCGTACAACAGACTTTGCCCAGGTTAGACAGAATGAAGATCAGAAACCTGTTATGGAGCAGGCTGCTTTTCAGACCCAGTTTAATAAGCAGGTCGAGAAAAATTCAGACACTGTTGTTAAAAAGCGTGATTCTGAATGGAATAATGAGAAATTCGATGCGAAGGATAAAGGGAAGAATAAGTATTATTCCAATATCAAAAAGAAGATGAAAGAAAACTTAGAGGAGGATGAAAAGGCGGAACCGGAGAAACATACAACCTTTGACATCCGAATCTGACAGTCAGGTGAATGAGATGACAATGCTGGAAATTGTATTGCTGCTTATAGGAATAATCTGTATTGCCGTAAGCTTTATGTTCTCTGTTAAATTAGATGGTACGGAGAAAACACAGAGTACGGGCACGAAATTATCGGATAACCAGAAAGAAGATATAAGAAGACAGATTACATCGGTTTTTAATGAACAGACAGTACGGATAACCCAGACAGTTGAGGATAGAACACGCGATGAACTCGAAAGGCTGTCCAATCAGAAAATAAAAGAGTTTGCCGAGTATTCCGATACGGTTCTTGGGGAAATCAATAAAAGCCATAATGAAGTAATGTTCTTGTATGATATGCTTAATGAAAAAAGCAAAGAGGTTCATAACAATATACGTGATATGCAGAAGGCGGCTGATAAGCAAAAAGCTTCCATTGACAGAGAGAGTCCTCATGCTCCGAAGGATAATACAGATTCTGATAAAAACCATATGGAAGAGGCGGCACTGCTGTACAATGCTGAGATATCCGCGGCGGTTGATGCGAACAAAGCAGTGTCTGTAAGCACGGATGAGAATGTGCAGGCTGGTGGTGTTGAAACGGGTGACAACAAGAGAGATAATGTCCTAAAATTATACAAACAGGGTAAGTCTGTTATTGAAATAGCTAAGACACTGGGAATAGGTGTAGGTGAGGTCAGGCTGGTTATAGATTTGTTTAAAGGTACGAAATAAAATGAGACTTAAATATTTTTTACGTGGTGTGGGAATAGGTATATTAGTTACCACAATAATTCTAACAGCAACACATGCTTCTGAAAGAAGGATGTCTGATAGTGAGGTTATTGACAGGGCAATTGAGCTTGGCATGAGCTTTTCAGCCTCACATTCCGGGCAGCAGAGTGGGACGGAAGAAGCATCCACTGATGAATCATCCACAGGGCAGGAAACTTCCGGCGATGATGTCACGGATGATTTGCAGCATGACGGTGAAACTGAAACGGAGATGGGGAGTCAGAGTCCTTCAGAGACGGTTTCAGAATCGACGAGTGATGGAGAAGCTTCACCTGGAAAAGAATCAGAGGCAGTTACCGGGATGACAACGCAGGCAATAACAGAAACAACAGAAACAACAACTGAATTAACAACAGAGAATAATAATGCCGGTTCTGCTGCCGGGGTAATGAACAATGAAGTTACCTGCACAATAAACATTACCAAGGGCATGAGTTCAAGAACAGTATGTGATATGCTTAAGCAGAATGGAATTATAGAGGATGCAGCAGATTTTGACAGATACCTCATAAAAACAGGTTATGATGACAAGATAAGGGTCGGCGAGGTTGAGGTTAATTCGGGTATGACTTATGAAGAGCTGACAGCATCATTATATAAGAAATGATAATTATGATTAGCATGTTTTGATACCCGGATCATAATTATTTTCGTGAAGAAAAATAATCTGCCACGATAATAAAAAATGCTTGCAAATTATGGTTGGTTATGTTATCCTTAGTTTCGTGTGAAAAAACACATGTGTGGATTTCCTATGGTCCCTTGCTCGGGGTGACGGAAAGCTGAAGCACATGGAAGAATATTAAAAACCACAGGAGGTACTAAAATGAGCGTAATTTCTATGAAGCAGTTACTTGAGGCAGGTGTACATTTCGGACACCAGACAAGAAGATGGAACCCTAAGATGGCAGAGTACATCTACACTGAGAGAAACGGAATCTACATCATCGATTTACAGAAGTCCGTTACTAAGGTAGATGAGTGCTATCATGCATTAGCTGATATCGTTGCTGACGGCGGTACAGTATTATTCGTTGGTACTAAGAAGCAGGCACAGGAGGCTGTTAAGACAGAGGCTGAGCGTTGTGGTATGTACTATATCAACGAGAGATGGTTAGGCGGTATGCTTACTAACTTCAAGACAATCCAGAGCAGAATTGCACGTCTTGTTGAGATTGAGACAATGGAGCAGGACGGAACATTCGATGTTCTTCCTAAGAAGGAAGTAGCTCAGTTAAAGAAGGAGATGGACAAGCTTCAGAAGAACCTTGGCGGTATCAAGAACATGAAGAAGCTTCCTGACGCTATCTTCGTAGTTGATCCTAAGAAGGAGAGAATTTGTATTCAGGAGGCTCATATCCTTGGAATTCCTCTTTTCGGTATCGTTGATACTAACTGTGATCCTGAAGAGTTAGATTACGTTATCCCAGGTAACGATGACGCTATCAGAGCTGTTAAGCTTATCGTTGCTAAGATGGCAGACGCTGTTATCGAGGCTAATCAGGGTGAGGCAACAGATGTTGAGTACTCTGAGGATGCTGAGGCTGTAGAAGAGGCAGCAACAGAGGAATAATATTTCCGAACAATATAAGGGGCAGTCTTTGCCCCTTTAACCTTTAATACAGTAAGCTCTGCAAAAGCAGCAGGATACTGTATGAGCAAGTAATGGAGTGGATTGCGAATATCCGCTGTTTCCTATATTAATTTGTAATTTAAATAATTGGAGGATACTAAAATGGCAGACATTACCGCAGGAATGGTAAAAGAGTTAAGAGAGATGACAGGTGCCGGAATGATGGATTGCAAGAAGGCTCTTGCAGCTACAGAAGGCGATATGGATAAGGCAGTAGAGTTCTTAAGAGAAAAGGGTCTCGCAGCAGCTACTAAGAAGGCTGGAAGAATTGCAGCAGAGGGTGTTGTTAAGACATTACTTTCCGATGACCACAATGCAGTAGTAGTTGAGGTTAACTCTGAGACAGATTTCGTTGCCAAGAACGCTGAGTTCAATGAGTTCGTTGACGCTGTAGCCGCTCAGGCTATGAATTCTAACGCTGCTGATATGGATGCATTCATGCAGGAGACATGGGCAGCAGACCCATCACTCACAGTTGAGCAGGCTCTTTCAAGCAAGGTTGCCCGTATCGGTGAGAAGTTAAGCATAAGAAGATTTGAGAAGATTACAGGTGCAGATCTTGTTGTTTCTTATATCCATGGCGATGGTAAGATTGGTGTTCTTGTAGAGGCTGCTACAGATGTTGTCAACGATGACATCAAGGAAGCACTCAAGAACGTAGCAATGCAGATCGCAGCTCTTCACCCACAGTATGTATGTGATTCAGAGGTTCCTGAGGAGTTCAAGGAGCATGAGATAGAGATTATCAAGGCTCAGATTGCTAACGATCCTAAGGTTGCAGGCAAGCCTGAGAAGGTTATCGAGGGCATGATTCAGGGTAAGCTCAACAAGGAGCTCAAGGAAATCTGCTTAAACGATCAGGTATATGTTAAGGCTGAGGATGGCAAGCAGTCCGTATCTGCTTACCTTGCACAGGTTGGCAAGGCTAACAACGCTAACCTTTCTGTTAAGAAGTTCGTTCGTTTCGAGAGAGGCGAGGGAATGGAGAAGAAGCAGGAGAACTTCGCAGAAGAGGTTGCTAAGCAGATGAATATGTAAATTTCTGTTCAGGCAGATTTAGAAGAGTCCGCTAACCCGGTGAAATAACGGGTTGGTGGACTCTTTTTGTGTTAAGCTTTTCAAGGGACTGGATACTGTGCAATAATCAAATTCCGGATATTTTATTTAAGCAGTTTACCGGATAGTGTGACATAAAACTTGTGTATTCGTTCTGTCTGGGTTATAATTGATTTCATAGACTTGAAGGAGGGGATTGTATGTCGGTAGTTGGTGATAGCGGGATTGCGGATTCAATCGTTAATGCACAGATTAGTGAAGAAGGATATCTCTTTATCAATGGGAGAATCAGTTTCTTTACTGGTGATATGGTGGTCAATGGATTAAAGCAGAGCTTTGTGTTGGGAATACCTGTGAAATATGAAGAGGATGATAAAGGCCGGAGATATGCCAGAGCCTTAAATCGTCCCAATCCATTGGAAACTGTAAGGTTCCTTTTTGATATTTCAGATGTTACTGCAATTGAGATGTGCATTGACGGTAATGACAATGACGAACGTTATGCTACTTATTTTTACTATAATTCAAATGGAATTTGTCAACATGGTGTGTTCAGCGATTTGTCAGGCTATAATATTTTAGTTGAGCATGATTATGATTCAAAAGGCAGAATCGTGAGATATTATGAGCATAAAGGTAACTGGTTGACGCAGATAGCGTATGAGCAGGATGCAGTTCATATAAGATGTGGACATTCTGTCCGGACGGATGATGCGCTTATCAAGGATATATATGTATATCCGGATGGAGCAATTAAGGGGTTTGTCAGAATATCAGATAGAGAAGTTTCTATGGATAATTTAAAATATGTGGGAGATAGGAAACACAGGATTATACCGGGAACCAATTATGACAGTCTTGTATGGGATATTATCAATTTCGATATGGATGATTGGACGTTAAAATAAGGACTGTAGCATAGTATGTGATTTACATCTGTATGTAATTGCATATTGAATGATTTGGTTGTAAAATAACAATTAGAAAAAACATGAAGAAATGAGGAAAACGTAATGAACATCACAATTACAGGAAACCTTGGCGGAGGAAAGAGCAGCGTGTGTAAGGAGCTTGAGAAATATGGCTTCAAGATTATAACAGGCGGAGGTCTTTTCAGAGATATTGCAAGGGAAAAAGGTATCTCTGTGCTTGAGCTTAATGAACTTGCCAAGGCAGACCGCACAATTGATGATTTGATTGATAATCGTACAGCTAAGATAGGAAGAGAAGAGGACAATATACTCTTTGATTCACGACTTGCATGGCACTTTGCACCATATAGTTTCAAGGTATTCCTTCTCACAGACAGCTATGAGGCTGCACGCAGAACCTTTGCCGGTGGTGCGAGAGAAGCTGAGGAGTATACGGACATCAATGCAACCATGGATGGACTTAAGCAGAGAGCAGACCTTGAGAGGGAACGATTTAAGGAATTATATAATATTGATTACTATGATAGAAACAATTATGACCTTATAATTGAGAGTACATATGCCTCACCGGAGCAGATAGCCAAGGAAATTATGAGAAATTTTGCTGAATATAAAGTAAAGAAATTCCATTCAAGACTTGAGCTTAATATCAGAACCTTCTATCCGGTCAAGAACTTTGCAGATTTTGATAAGGAATTGTTTAATAGCAAGGTATCAGAGCTTGGCAAGAGCGAGGCACTCTGCGCAGAAGAAAAGTTTACGGTTGCAGGTAGCAGCGGATATACATATATTCTCGGGGGAGAGGAGAATATATATGCAGCAATTAAGGCAGGGAGAGTATTTGGCTGTGTAGATTACATACATGATGACGAGGAGGCGGAGAAGCTTAAGCCACAGCTTACAAGAACTGATGTGGCGGAATATGAAAAGCTGGCTGGCTTTAAATATCTTGTATATCCGGACGAGCTTGGAAAAAAGCCGGGATTTCTGCTTAATGTATATGGAAAGTAGGCTATTAACACAGATTTTATAAAACATGATAATAATATTATATGCGAATATATGGCTGTTAGGCAACGAAGCAATTAGTTTAGCTGTATGCGATATTTTCGTTTAGATATCTAAGAATCTACATTTAAGGAGACGAATATAATGGGCGGATTTTTCGGCGTAACATCACAGCATGATTGTGTATTTGATTTGTTTTTTGGAATTGATTATCATTCACATCTTGGAACAAGGCGAGGAGGCATGGCAGTATATGGCAAGGATGGCTTCAACAGGGCTATCCATAATATTGAGAATGCACCTTTCAGGACTAAGTTCGACAAGGATGTCAATGATATGAAGGGTATTTATGGCATTGGCTGTATTTCCGATTATGAGCCGCAGCCGCTTATCATACGCTCACATCATGGAACCTATGCCATAACTACTGTGGGAAAGATTAACAACAATGATGAGCTTGTGCAGAAGCTTTTTGATGAAGGGCATACACACTTCTTTGAGATGAGCGGTGGCGAGATTAATGCGACTGAGCTGGTTGCTGCACTTATAAATCAGAAGGAGAACCTTATTGATGGTATCAGGTATGCACAGGAGTCAATAGCTGGTTCCATGTCTATTCTTCTTATGAATCAGGCCGGAATTTACGCGGCGCGTGACAGATTCGGCAGAACTCCCGTTGTGATAGGACGCAAGGAGGATGGATTCTGTGCTTCGTTTGAAAGCTTTGCATATAAGAATCTGGGGTATAATGACTACAAGGAGTTAGGTCCTGGTGAGATTGTTGTTATGACAGAGAAGAACTGTATAACTCTTGCACATCCTAACAAGGACATGAAGATATGTACATTCTTGTGGGTTTATTATGGTTATCCGGCAAGCTCATACGAGGGAATAAGCGTCGAGCAGATGCGTTATAACTGCGGTGCTAAGATGGCGATGCGTGACAACGTGAAGCCGGATATTGTAGCTGGTGTTCCTGATTCCGGTACGGCTCATGCAGTCGGCTATGCCAATGCATCGGGTATTCCTTTTTCAAGACCTTTTATCAAGTACACACCGACGTGGCCGAGATCATTTATGCCGACTATCCAGAGTAAGAGAAATCTCATTGCCAAGATGAAGCTTCTGGCTGTGGATGACCTTATTAAGGATAAGAGCCTTCTTTTAATAGATGATTCTATTGTGCGTGGCACGCAGCTCAGGGAGACAACAGAGTTCCTGTACCAGAGTGGGGCTAAGGAGGTTCATATAAGACCTGCGTGTCCACCGCTTCTGTATGGATGTAAGTACCTTAATTTTTCTCGTTCCTCATCGGAGATGGATTTGATAACGAGGAGAGTTATTGAGCGGCTCGAAAATGGAAACGTGACAGACGAGGTGCTTAAGGAATATGCTGATCCTGAATCGGAAAAGTATGAGAGAATGGTTGAGGAGATTAGAAAAGAGCTCAATTTTACATCCCTAAGGTTTAATAGGCTTGATGATATGCTGGATGCAACGGGACTTCCTCATGAACAGCTGTGTACATATTGCTGGGATGGAAGAGAATAAATGTTTAAGGCAAGATGTTCTAAGGACATCTGAGCTGCTCCAAAAGCCGTGATATGCATAAATATAATACGTTATACATGGTTAAGTTTATAGAGCAGGTTTTGACCAAAACATCATAAAAATATTATATCAAATATTGAAAAGAGAAAGCAGGTAAACCGATTATGGAAAGCATGGAAGATTACAAGGATTTATATGAAGCTTCATTTAAGAAGTTCAGAGTTGGCGATATAGTGAAGGGAACCGTAATATCCGTTGACGAGAATGGAGCGGTTATTGACCTTAATTATTATGCACCCGGTTTTATTGCGGTCGACGAGTTCTCGGATAATCCGGATTTCTCAATAGAGGAGGAAGTTAAGGTTGGCGATGAGGTGACGGCAGCAGTCGTTTCTACGGATGATGGTGCCGGCAATATTGTTCTCTCGAAGAAGCAGGCAAGCCATGAGACAGCATGGGAGAAGTTCCGTGAGTGGAAGGCGGAAGGAAAGAGAGTAAGCGTTAAGATAGCAGAGGCAGTCAATGCTGGAGTTGTCTGCTATCTTGAGGGAATTCGAGCCTTTATTCCGGCTTCTAAGCTTGCACTTCATTATGTGGAAAATCCGGCAGAATATGTTGGACAGACGGTTGATGCGGTAGTTATAACTGTTGATGAAGAAAATGGGAAGCTTGTTCTTTCCTGCCGTGAGATTCTGCAGGAGAAGCTTGATGAGCAGAGAAGTGAGCAGGTTAACCGTTTGTCCGTTGGCTCGATTGTGAACGGTAAGGTTGAGAGCCTTAAGGACTATGGCGCATTTGTTGATATAGGAGATGGAGTAAGTGGACTTGTACATATTTCACAGATACCATATCCTAAGAAGCTTGTACATCCTAAGTACGCGCTTAAGGAGGGACAGGAAGTAACTGTAAAGATTACCAGGATAGAGAACGGCAAGGTAAGTCTTTCGATGAAGGATATAAATGAGGCTATCGATAAAGAAGTTGATGAGGAGCCGGTTGAGTATGTAAGCAATGTAACTGCCGGTACAAGCATGGCAGATTTGTTTAAGAAATTAGGGTTCTAATGGGACTGATTCTGTTTTTTACGTTTTCCGAAGGTGATGTGTATGGATTATTCTGAAGCGATAATAAAAGAATATGATGAGATGGCTGACAGACGAGTTGCGACAGTGTGCAGAATCAATATCACATTCATGGTTATAGTTGGCTTGCTGAACATACTTGGTATATTTATAATTGACATGAAGATGCTCATTATTGCTGTTATATCGTCAATAGCAATATATCTGATTCCTACAATTATTTATAATATGGCCGGTATACATAATGGATGGATCAGATATGTGATTCTGTTTCTGCTGGTTTTACTGGCAGGAATACAATATGCAATATTGTCATATCATGTAATACTTATGCTGTCATTTCCGTTGGTAATTTCATGTCTATACAGCGGAAAAAGGTATGTTACTTATGTTTCGACCCTGACAGTACTGATGCTTGTAGGTTCGCACATTGCTGCATATAAGCTTGGCGTTGTTCCTGATGAGCCTCTTGTTACATTGAAGGGAACGATATTATATGGAATCCTGCCAAGGATTATTGAAATGCTTGCATTTATAGTGGCAGCATATTTCATAGCTGACAGAATGCAGGCACTTGTGGGCAGAGTGATTCTGAAGAATAAGGAGCTCTATGCGGATCAGGAAAATACTCTCACTTCTTTGTCGGAGATTATTGAATCACAGTCGGAACACACAGGAACACATGTAAAAAGGGTTGCACTGTATACGGATATAATATGCAAGGGTCTTGGAATGTCGGATGAGGAGAGCTGGAAGGTTTCGCAGGCATCTAAGATGCATGATGTCGGGAAAATTATAGTTCCGCTGGAAATTCTTGAGAAGCCGGGAAAGCTCACACCGGAGGAGTTCGAGATTGTCAAAAAGCACACTGACTATGGAAAGAAGATGCTTGAAAATTCGCCGGGAGAATTAATGCAGCTTGGCGCGATTATTGCATATCAACACCATGAACGATGGGATGGAACAGGGTACCATGGTATGAAGGGTGAAGAGATTCATCCGGCAGCAAGGTGCGTTGCTTTGGCGGATGTTTTTGATGCGCTGGTGTCAAGAAGACCATATAAGGAAGCGTGGTCTCTTGAAAAAGTGAAGGAAGAGATTGCTGCACAGCGTGGAAGACAGTTTGCACCGGATGTGGTAGATGTTTTTTTGCGTGAGTTCGATAAATTTAGGAGGATATGCGAATCAGTGAAGCCGTATGATACGGAGAATGAATTATAATACTGGGTATATGTGATATTACATGATAATAAAACACCATTTTGATGTGAATTAACTCGATTCACACAAAATGGTGTTTTTCAATGCAGTTATTTATCTACGGCTTATTTACTTATTTCTCAACAGTATCAAGCTTGAAGCCGAAGTATCTTACAGCGTTGTTGTAAGAGATATCTCTTACCATGCCGCCAAGAGTCTTCATATCTGCAGGATACTCACCGTTCTCAACCCACTTGCCGAGAAGCTCGCACATGATTCTTCTGAAGTACTCATGTCTTGTGTATGATAAGAAGCTTCTTGAGTCTGTGAGCATACCGATGAAGTTGCCGAGAAGACCTAAGTTGGCGAGTGATGTCATCTGGTCTGTCATACCTACCTTGTGATCGTTAAACCACCATGCAGAACCCTGCTGAATCTTGCCTACAGCGGTTGAATCCTGGAAGCAGCCGAGTACTGTTCCGATAGCAGCGTTGTCAATCGGGTTGAGTGAGTAGATGATGGTCTTTGGAAGCTCATCTGTAGCATTCATGCTGTTGAGGAAATCAGCCATCTCAGCGGAAGAGCTGTATGTGTTGATACAATCATATCCGGTATCAGGTCCGAGCTGGTTGTAGCGGAATACATTGTTATCTCTCTTAGCACCGTAGTGGAGCTGCATAGCCCATCCGAGCTTGTTGTACTCCTTGCCTACGAATGTCATGAATGCCGTCTTGAACTTAAGCTCTTCTTCCTTTGTGAGAGCAGCGCCGCCAAGTCTCTTTGCAAATATAGCCTCAATCTCTTCTGCTGCAGCAGGCTTGTACATAACATACTCAAGAGCATGGTCTGAAGCACGGCAGCCCATTGAATCGAAGAATGCCATTCTCTTTACAAGAGCTTCCTTAAGTCCTTCGAAGCTCTTAACCTCTACGCCGCTGACTTCGGAAAGCTTAGCAAGGTACTCGGTGTAATCAGGCTTCTCAATATTCATAGCCTTGTCAGGTCTCCATGCAGGAAGTACCTGTACGTCAAAGGTAGGATCTTCGGCAATCTGCTTGTGGTACTCAAGTGAATCAACAGGATCATCTGTTGTGCAGATGAGTGTAACACCGGACTTCTTGATGATGCTGCGGACAGTCATAGAGTCATCAGCAAGCTTGGCGTTGCAGATGTTCCATACTTCCTCAGCTGTATCGCCATTTAATACGCCGTGATAATCGAAGTATCTCTGAAGCTCGAGATGGCTCCAGTGATAGAGTGGGTTGCCGATAGCCTTAGTGAGTGTCTCAGCCCACTTCTGGAACTTCTCTCTGTCTGAAGCGCCGCCGGTTATATAATATTCGTCAACACCGTTAGAACGCATCTGTCTCCACTTATAGTGGTCGCCGCCGAGCCATACCTGTGTAATATTCTCGAACTTACGATCCTCTGCAATTTCCTTAGGGTTGATGTGGCAGTGATAGTCTAAGATAGGCATATTCTCTGCGTAATCGTGAAATAAAGCTTTAGCTGTGTCTGTGGAAAGTAAGAAATCCTTGTCCATAAACTGTTTCATAGTATTAAACCTCCTGATTGTAGTGATGTCTGCGTATGTGCAGATTATGTACATAAATTATAGGTACATTTAAAACTTTGTAGTGCCGCGCTTAACTATATCGGCTGTTATGTTGGTCTTGCATGGAACATTATTCCCATTAAAAACACCCATGAGCGTGTTGACGGTAGTTGTGCAAAGAGCTTCTACCTTGCTGTCGATGGATGTGAGCTCAGGATCCGTACAACTGGCAATAATAGTGTTATTATAGCCAACGATACTTAAATCGTCCGGAACCTTAAGCTTATGGGAATGTGCAAACTTGAGAGCACCTACTGCAAGTGAGTCATCTGAGGTAACAACGGCATCAAAATGTATACCGCGTTCATTAAGCTGGGTCAGATAATCTCTTGCGTTGGAAATATTCTTGTTGCATAGGTGCAGAAGCTCACTATTAATAGGTATATTATGTACAAAATGAGCCTTTTTAAATCCGGCAAGCTTGCATTGACCTGAAAGAGAGATGCTTGTATACAGATATACAATATTACTGCATCCATTTTTAATGAGGGAATCGGTTACTTCATAGACTGCGTTCTCATCATCGCAGAGTGTTCCGTAAATATTAGGTGCATCGAGATATCCGTTTACAAGCATAATTGGAAGCTTTTCGGCGGCTTCAATAATATACTTATTGTCTGCAGCCCTTGTCTCAAGAAATTTTGAACCAACAAGTATTACAGCGTCAACACGTTTTGAAAGAAGAAGTTCAAGATAATCTTTTTTCGTGGAAAGCTCATTGCCGGTACAGCAAAGAATGGCATCATAGCCATTGGCACGAAGTTCTCTTTCAAGATAGTATACAGCGTTGGCAAGATACACATCGGAGGAATCCGTACACATGATGCCGATTGTCTTCATGGTGTTAAGACCGAGACCTCGGGCAAATACATTCGGTGTATAACCGATTTCCTTCATAACCGTAAGAACCTTCTGCTTCGTCTTTTCGCTGACATTGGTATTGCCATTGATGACGCGTGATACTGTTGCAATGGATACTCCGGCTTTTTTGGAAACATCATAAATATTCATGCGTCTAAATTCCTTTCTGGATAATGTAAGTACTTACATACTTATAGAGCTATTATACAATGTCATTTTTTTAAAAACAAGTAGATTATAGAAAAAAGTAATATTTTTTTTAAAAATCTCATTGACTTATTGGTGATTTCACCATATAATCAAAGTATGAAAGCGCTTACATTTAATGAACAGGAATATAAGAAAATGTAAGAAACAGGTTATATAATGCTTCATTATATGAATTAAGCGCTGTGCAACTGATAACAATCATTTATATCTAAGGAGAATTATAATGGAAAGATTAAACAAGAAGATTTCAAAGGCAGTTGACAGACCGGTTAAGGTTCTGCAGTTCGGTGAGGGTAATTTCCTTCGTGCATTTGTTGATTACATGTTCGATGTTGTGAACGAGAAGACAGATTTCAACGGTGGAGTTGTTATTGTTAAGCCTATTGAGTTCGGTAATCTTGACAGATTCCATGATCAGGAATGCCAGTATACACTTCAGTTAAGAGGTATTGTAGACGGCGAGCCTAAGAAGGAGACAAGAATCATCACAACAGTTACAGATGCTGTCGCAGCCATTGAGGACTACGATAAGTATGATGCATACGCTAAGCTTGACTCCTTAAGATTTGTTGTATCTAATACAACAGAGGCAGGCATTGTATTTGATGAGACAGACGAGTTTGCCGCTAAGCCGCCTAAGACATTCCCGGGAAAGCTTACCAAGCTCTTATATGAAAGATATGAACATTTTAACGGAGCAGCCGATAAGGGTCTTATCATGATTCCTTGTGAGCTTATCGCAGACAATGGTATTGAGCTTAAGAAGTGTATCGTTAAGTTCATCGAGCTCTGGAACTTAGGTGATGATTTCAAGAACTGGGTTGACACAGCATGTTCATTCTGCCCGACACTTGTAGACAGAATTGTTCCTGGATATCCTAGAGATGAGGCAGAGTCTCTCTGCAAGGAGTTCGGCTATGAGGATCAGCTCATTGATACAGCTGAGATTTTCGGTCTCTGGGTAATTGAGGGAGACAAGAATCTTCCGCTTGAGCAGCTTAAGAAGGAGCTTCCGTTTGATAAGGCTGGTCTTCCTGTAGTATTTACAGAGGATCATCACCCATACAAGGAGAGAAAGGTTCGTATCCTCAACGGCGCCCACACATCCTTCGTACTTGCTTCATACCTTGCAGGCAATGATCTTGTTAAGCAGTCAATGGATGACTCTGTTATCCGTGAGTATATGGAGGAGACTCTCTCAGATGAGATTATCCCTACACTTTCACTTCCGGCAGAGGAGTGCAAGGAGTTCGCTGATGCGGTTACGGCAAGATTCCAGAACCCATATATCAAGCATAAGCTTTTGGATATCTCACTTAACTCAGTTTCTAAGTGGGAGGCAAGATGTATGCCTTCATTCTTAGGCTATGTTAAGAAGTTCAACAAGCTTCCTAAGTACCTCACATTCTCAATCGCAGCGCTTATGTGCTTCTACTCAACACAGAAGGAGGGCGAGGTTAACGGAGGAAGATGCCTTATCGGTACAAGAGGAAATGATGAGTACGCTATCCGTGATGATCAGGCTGTGCTTGATTTCTTCCTTGCTAACTCAGCTAAGCCTGCTAAGGAGTTCGCACAGGCATACCTTAGCAATACTAAGTTCTTCGGCGGTGAGGATTTATCTAAGATTGATGGTCTTGTTGACACTGTTGCCGGTTACATTGATGATGTAAGAAACAGAGGAATGAGAGCTGTTGTTGATGACCTTGTAAAGTAATAGCCATAATAAATCGGAGGTAATCCATGCAGGATTTTATAAAGATTAACAAAGATGATAATGTTGCCGTTGCCCTTAAGCCTATTGCCAAGGGCACAACGGTGAATGTTGCGGGAACGGATGTTACAACTCTTGAGGATGTTCCTCAGGGACATAAGTTCGCTATAAAGCCGATTAAAAAGGGCGATGCTGTTATAAAGTACGGCTTCAGAATCGGTTATGCACAGGCAGATGTTGAGGTTGGAGGATGGATTCATACACACAACCTCAGGACAGCTCTTGGGGAGCTTCTTGATTATACTTATAATCCGGAAGGCCATAAAGATGTTGAACCTACAGATGAGGCTTACTTTGAGGGCTACATGAGAGAGAACGGCAAGGTGGGTGTCCGCAATGAGGTGTGGATTATCCCTACAGTCGGATGTGTCAATTCAATAGCAAGAGCTATTGAGGCAACAGCAAGACTTAACAAGCCGGAAGGTGTAGATGAAGTTGTTGCCTTTACACACCCTTACGGATGCTCACAGACAACAGAGGATCAGGAGAACACCAGAACGGTTCTTGCCGATCTCATCAATCATCCTAATGCGGGAGCGGTTCTTGTACTTGGACTCGGATGTGAGAACAGCCGTATAGAGGTTCTTAAAAACTATATCGGAGAGGTTAATCCGGACAGAGTGAAATTCCTACAGGTTCAGGATGTTGAGGATGAGCAGGAGGCTGCCGCAGAGATTATGGAAGAACTCATGAACTATGCAGCTGCCTTCAAGCGTGAGAAGGTCAGCGCAAAGGAGCTTGTAATAGGAATGAAGTGCGGTGGTTCAGATGGTCTTTCAGGAATTACTGCCAACCCTACAGTCGGTCTTTTCTCGGATATGCTTGTATCTAAGGGTGGAACAACTATACTTACAGAGGTTCCTGAGATGTTCGGTGCTGAAACAATCCTTATGGACAGATGCGCCAACAGGGAGCTTTTTGACAAGACGGTATGCCTTATCAATGACTTTAAGGAGTATTTCATAAAGAATGGTCAGGAGATTTATGAGAATCCTTCGCCGGGAAACAAAGATGGCGGTATAACCACTCTTGAGGATAAGTCACTTGGCTGTACGCAGAAGTCAGGCTCATCACTGGTTAAGGGCGTACTTGCTTATGGAGAAAGAGTACAGAATAAGGGACTTAATCTTTTAAGCGCACCGGGAAATGACCTTGTTGCTTCAACAGCCTGTGCTGCAGCAGGAGCACAGATTGTTCTTTTCACAACAGGGCGTGGAACTCCGTTTGCTTCACCTGTACCTACAGTCAAGATTGCGACCAATTCAAGACTTGCAGGCAGGAAGGGCAACTGGATTGATTTTAATGCAGGACGTCTTGTTACAGATGATGTTCCGATGGAGCAGCTTGCTGATGAGTTATTCCAGCTTGTTCTCGATGTGGCATCAGGCAGGAGGGTTAAAGCGGAGCTTGCCGGCTTCCACGATTTGGCAATATTCAAGCAGGGAGTTACACTGTAATTGTCGGCTTTATGGGTATATTCCTTTATTATATGCCTGTACTAACTTGTATTAATAAGAGAACTTGACAAAAAAAGTAGGCTTTTTTATAATCAAATCAGATATGGAATACAATATATGTATTTTATGAGAATTAACCGCATGCATGTCAGTGCTGCATACATACATGCGGTAATATATAAGGCAGCACAGAAATGAGGATAAAATGAACGCAGTATTAGAAGAGATTAGTAAGATTGGTATTGTTCCTGTTATAGCACTTGATGATGCAAAGGACGCTGAGCCTCTTGCAAAGGCACTTGTTGAGGGTGGCATCCCATGTGCAGAGGTAACATTCCGTACAGCATGTGCAGCAGATGTAATCAAGATTATGACAACTAAGTACCCTGAGCTTTTAGTTGGTGCCGGTACCGTTCTTACAACAGAGCAGGTTGACAGAGCAGTTGAGGCAGGAGCTAAGTTTATCGTAAGCCCTGGCCTTAATCCTAAGGTTGTTAAGTACTGTGTTGACAAGGGTATCCCTGTAACACCTGGTACATCCAACCCAAGTGATGTTGAGCAGGCTATAGAGCTTGGTCTTGAAGTTGTTAAGTTCTTCCCGGCAGAGCAGGCTGGTGGGCTTGCTATGATTAAGGCTATGTCAGCTCCTTATGTTAACATGAAGTTCATGCCTACAGGCGGTATCAACGCAGATAACCTTACATCATACCTTGATTTCAAGAAGATTATCGCTTGCGGTGGTTCATGGATGGTTAAGAAGGATCTTGTTGCAGCAGGTAAGTTCGATGAGATTACTAAGCTCACAAGACAGGCTGTAGAGAAAATGCTTGGCTTTGAGGTTAGACATGTGGGCGTTAACCTTGCAAGCGAGGCTGAGGCTGAGGAGCTTGCAGATAAGTTTGCTGATATGTTCGGTTTTGAGAAGAAGGTTGGCAACAGCTCAATATTCTCAGGCACAGGCTTCGAGCTTATGAAGAATGGCGGACGTGGAACACATGGTCATATCGCTATTGCAACTAACTATATTGAGAGAGCTATCTACCATCTTGAGAGAAGAGGCTTCAAGTTCGATAAGGATTCTGCTGTTGTTAAGGACGGCAAGCTTAAGGCTATCTACTTCGAGGGCGAGTTCGGCGGCTTCGGAGTACATCTTGTACAGAAGTAATTGCTATATTGAAAAGATAACTATATTTCTTTTGGGCGCTGCTTATGCGGCGCCTTTTTTTCTCATATTTATATGGACGATATAAAATAATTGTGTTATAATAAGGCAGACTTTGTAATAAATGTGATTGTTTATATACAGTTATCCGTGAGAATGGATATGGTAAACGAAATATGGCACAGGAGAGTGAATCCGAAATGGGTAAATTGAAGAACATTTTGAAAAAGAATTTAAGATGGGTTGCGACAGGTGCAGTGTTAGCGCTTATTATGGGAGGAGCCTTTTTAGGATACAGGGCGTATGTACAGGCGGATGCGGAATTTTTGTTCAGCATAAGCATGCAGACTGATTTCTCAACGGTATCCAAGACGGATGCCAGAGCTAAGATTGAACCTCAGCTTGGTACTTTGCCGGCTGATTTTGCAAGTCGTTTTAATCCTTCTAAGTATAGCTGGACAGTCAGCGATGATAATAATCAGCCTGTATTTACGATAAGAGATTCGCAGGCAACTCCGGGTATAGCTGTTCTCAGTGAAGTGGGTGCAGGTACATCATACCTTACAGCTACATATAAGGACGCTTATTATACAGATGCGGATGGCAATATAAAAGAGCCTGCAAACGTCGGCTCTAATACTGACGGTCTGACATACCATGAACTTGTAGCAAATTCCCAGAATACCTTCACCGTGAGAGTTCCACTCCGCATGGTTGGCTATGTCGGCTCAGACATTATGACTGCAGCCAACAATACTTTTATTGTAAGTGCCAATGTATTTGATATAAGATATAATGCATATACGAATCAGGATCAGATTGATTCTACATATCACAATGATTATCATACAGTATCATTTACATATAATCCGAGCGTACTTGCACAGTCTGCTTCTACATTTACGAGCGGTGCGGGAGTTACATCATTCAGTACAATCGGTGGTGGTTCATCAGGAATCTGGGCTACGGTTGACGGAACCCAGTATAAGCTTTCCGAGCAGGTGTATGTAGGTGTTAAGAATACCTCTAAGGGTGATGCCGGTATCACTGTTGAGCAGGGCTCTTATGTTTCACTCAGCGAGGGCTATACCAACATACTTACAGGTAACTTTGGCTATGAGGATTTAGATGGCAATAAGAATGTGTATTTCTGGACACTTCAGGACAGACAGAAATCTGTTGATTCTTCACTTACTCTTGTAGATGTTGTGGATGTATCGGATTCCGGTGTAATAACAGGAAAATATGCAGGTAAGACAACCGTATACGCAAGCTGTAAGCCGATGAATGAGAGCTATAACACAGATGGTTCGCTTAAGACAGAGTATGCTTCCGGAATAGAAGTAGAGGTTCCTTACGGACTTAAGTTTTCAGAGAATATACTTGTAAGCATAGGTGATAATATTCCGCTCTATACAACGGCATTTGACAGTAATGTTACATACTCCTATGAATACAACAATGAGGGTGCGGTTAACCAGATTGGAACAGGTCTTTATGAGGCTGTTAAGGAAGGTACGGCAATCATTAAGGTTGTAATTGAACGAGTTGAGAACGGTGTTACGGTAAAGACTGAGACGGTTTATGCCAAGATTCAGGTTATTGATAAGCTCATGCTGTCGAAGTCGGAGGCTTCTATTAATGTCGGAGCAAAAACACAGATATCGGCTATTCCGACAAGCACAGATACAACTAAGGTTTCCAATGTAACATGGAAGAGTGCAGATGAGAGTATAGCTACTGTTGAGTGGGATGATTCCTCGTTTGAATCAGCATTGGATGTGACCATCACCGGTATCAGTAAAGGTAAGACAAAGATTTATGCATACCAGACGGTTAACGGAGTTGTCAAGGTTGCTTCAATGGACTTGACGGTAACAATTCCCGTAGATGGAATCACACTTAGCGAGCCTCAGAATGGTAAATCACATCTTACGATGTACCTTGGTCAGACATTGACCATATATGCAGATTTACAGTACAGTGACAATAATGTACCGGATAACACGGAGCTTATCTGGGAAGCTTCAGGTTCAGCGCAGGCACAGTCACTTATCTCACTGAATCCTGTGATAACCACCGGCGTACATCAGTCATGCGATGTTACCGCACAGGGACTTGGTAATACAACACTTACTGTTTACTCTAAGGATAACAGCCAGATTGTTAACCTCGATATTTTTATAACAGAGAGACCTACATCCATTGAGCTTTCAGATACTAATGTAGTTGTTGCTATGTCTCAGAAGCAATATCAGCTTACAGGTTATGTCCATTCGGCAACAGATGGCTGCGAGCAGTCAATTATCTGGACATCACTTAATACTGACGTTGTGACGGTAGACCGTAACACAGGTCTTGTAACCTTGGTTGCTCCTGGTTCGACAGAGATATGTGCTACATCAGAAGTTGACCCAAGCATAACAGCTTATTGTCATATTGAGGTTGCACAGGATGTATATGGAATCAAGCTTGATAAGACACAGCTTACATTTAACGTAGGTGATACTTACAGACTTACGGCTACGGTTAATCCGGACAATGCTTATGATAAGACTATGGTTTGGACATCCTCTAATCCATCGGTAGTTTCTGTAGAGAACTCTACAAGCTATGAGAATCTTCTTACCGCAGTAGGAAGCGGTAGTGCAACTATTTTCGCCGAAACCAATGATGGTGGATTTATGGCATACTGTAATGTCAGAGTTCTTCAGCCTGTAACAGGAATAACGCTGAGCAACTCGGAAATGACAGTCAGAAAGGGAACAGAATTTTACCTTAATGCTTCTGTTATCCCGGATACAGCAGATGATAAGACAATAGTCTGGTCAACGAGCGATTCGGCTGTTGCGACTGTTTCGAGTGATGGTAAGGTATCAACCATAGGAGTTGGCCAGTGTATTATTACAGCGACTAACCCGGCATCCAAGGTTGCAGCTTCCTGTACGGTTGTTGTACTGGAGCCGCTCACAGGTCTTTCGCTTAATACTTATTATCAGAATATGGTAAAGGGTACGAAGTTTGTACTTCTTCCTATAGTAGAGCCTTCAACGGCATCTAATAAGAAAGTAACTTTCTGGTCAAGTGATAACGATATAGCTACAGTTGACGAAAAGGGTGTTATCACTGCAGTTAAGGGTGGTATATGTGAAATCGTTGTAACAACTGAGGAAGGAAGCTTCTCACAGAAGTGTGTGATTGCAGTTAAGGAATATGTAACCTCCATCAAATTGTCCGATGAAAAGCGTTACTTAAACTATGGCTCTTCATATACATTGAGCGCTACAGTAGAACCGGAGAGCGCTTCGGACAAGAGAATCATCTGGACCTCGAGCAATGAATCGGTACTTACTGTTAATCAGTACGGAACCATGACAGGCGTCGGATATGGCACTGCGGTTGTTACTGCAACAGCGGCAGATGGAAGCGGAGTAAGTGCTTCATGTATAGTTCAGGTTATCAGACCGGTAACTAATATTAAATTATCCGAATCTAAGATAACATTGTATGTGGGTGATGTATTCCACCTTGTAGCAACTGTCGAGCCGGCAGATGCTTCGGTTAAGAAGCTTGAGTGGACATCATCGGATCCTACCGTTGCAAAAGTATATGATGATGGAGATGTTGAGGCTGTCGGAGTAGGACGATGTAAGGTATATGCAACATCAACCGATGGAAATAATGTTGTGGCAGAATGTACAATCATAGTTAAACAGATAGTAAGCGCATCCTCGGTCACAATCAATTCACATGAGATTTTGATGCTTACAGGTAAGGTGAGAACCTTAACAGCAAGATTATTCCCAATCAATTCAACAGAGACAGTTAAATGGGTTTCATCGGATACGTCAGTAGTAGTTGTTGACAGCAATGGTCAGATTACAACAGTTGGACCTGGCAGCTGTCAGGTTACGGCATATACAACGTATGGAACGATACAGGATACATGTATGGTTTATTCTATGGCTATAAGCAAGTCATCGACTACACTTGAACAATACGATACATTTAATCTGTATGTTGATGGTGCACCTTCTACGGCGGCTGTATCATGGCGAAGCAGCAATCCTAGAATTGCTACTGTAACACAGAGAGGTATTGTGACAGCACGTATGCCTGGAGAATGTACAATTACGGCGACCGTGGATGGAAAGACGGTTACATGTAACGTCATTGTCCGCTCAATTGATCCGGGTAAATTTATAAATAAGACTAACGAAAAGCCTTAATATGTTAAGATAAAAATACCCTATAGCAGATAGAGCTTAGTATCTGCTATAGGGTATTTTATTTATTGCAAAAGCATATAATAAAAACTAGAAGCCCCGGGGGATTAGACCGGGGCTTCTGGTTTTTAAATATGAGGGGGGAGATAGAAAGCATTAACTTTGCTATCCGAATATTATTATAAATATATGTTGTGACGTATTTGTGTATAACAAGTAAAATAATAGGGAAAAAATTATAAAAAGAAAATGAATTAATATGCAAAATGTAACAAAATAATTACATTTAAATCAATCAGTTGAATTTTAAAATAAATTATGCTATATTAGTCAAGATTAAAGTAGTGAGCTTTTTAAGGGAGTAATAGATGTTATAATTTGATTTATGGAGGATTGGTTATGATACGTTGTGAAAATTGCGGTCATACATTGAACAGTAACCAGAGAATATGTGATGTCTGCGGTAAGCCGGTTGCAAAAAAGAAGGCTGAGGATATTGAACTTGAGGAGCAGCTTGCACAGTCAATCGCCAAGATTGTTGAGAATGAGACTGAGGATGCACAGGTATATGTAAAGCAGATGCAGGGTAATTTAGATAAGAAAAATGCGGAATCTAAGAATAAAACAGATGTGTTAGGAGTATCACAGCGAAGTTCAGACAGACAACGGACACAGCCGGTTCAGAAAAGTGCTTCAACGAAAAAACCGGTCAAAAAGAAAAAGAATAATGGTGGTAAAATTGCTGCTATAGTGTGTGTTGTTATAGTCTGTGTTGCAGCTTTGATAGGGCTTGCTTTCTTTACAATTAATTCTGTTTTAAAGAAAGCTCAGAATAATTTTGCTTATTACAATAATACAGGTATTGCTTATATTCAGAATGGAAAAAACGCTGAGGCAATACCTTACCTTGAAAAGGCACTCACATTTCCTGAAGCAGCCGGCAAGGTTAACTTAAGATTCAGCCTCTATGACTGCTATGCAGCTACCGGCGACACAGAAAAAGCTATAAGCATGCTTTATAACATTTTGCAGGTGGATCAGTATAATCTCGAGGCAATAGTTTATCTTGAAAATTATTATGAAAAGGCAGGGGTTACAGAGGCACTTGTCGAGCTGTACAACAAATATAAGGATACACAGGCTGCCGATGCGGTTGCGAAGTATTATGTTGAAGCTCCGGCGGTAAGCGTTGAGAGCGGAGAATATACAACTGATTTGGAGGTTAAGCTTACCTCGGATTATGGCTATGACATTTATTATACGGTTGATGGAAGTGAACCTACAAGTAATAGTGCTCTATATAAGAACAAGATAGAGATAACCGAGGGAACAACCAAGCTGCAGTGTATTGCGGTTAATCAGTATAATATCGCAAGCAGTGTAGCATCAGCAGAATATAAGGTCGAGTATAAAGCACCTGATGCACCTACAATCAGTCCAAGAAGCGGTAACTATGAGACGGAGCAGCTTATTGTCATTGGTAATATTCCGGCAGGTGGAAAGGCGTATTATACACTTGATAATACAACTCCTACCAACAAGTCGACTCTGTACACAGGACCTTTTGAAATGCCATCAGGCAACAATGTACTCTCGGTTGTGACATATAATAAGAATGGACAGAAAAGCTCCGTGGTAAAGCGCAACTACGTTTTAAAGCTTGAGGATAAGGTTTCGCAGGAACGTGCACTTGAAATATTGTGGCAGGCAATGGAACATAAAAATATGGTGAATTCTGAGCATCTTTCATCAGATGGTGAACCGGTTAAGCTTGTGCTTGATGAGAAGAAAAATATATCAGGAAGCTCTATATGGGTATTTGATATATATGTCACAACAGAGCAGGGGGATATGAAGGCTAATTACCAGATGGGTGTTGATAGTGAGTCTTCGTACGTTTACACGGTATATGAAAATAATGGTGTGTATACATTGGATGAAGTCATATATTAGAAAATTTAATTGCATAAACAATGTATGATTTTACAGACATTTATATCCGAAGGATTGGGACATCTGAGGTGTGCTTTGCGGCCTCAGACGTCCCATTTTTAAATTATATAAGTTTTTTAGAAAAAATAAATAATTAGTTGTCTTTTCCGCTTTAATATATTAAAATAAAGTAATGAAGAATTAGGAGGTATGCTATGTATGCAATAACAAAGGCAAGACAGCTTGCTGACAAAATATTCCTTATGGATGTGAAAGCCCCTTGGGTTGCTAAGAGATGTATGCCGGGGCAGTTTGTCATCGTTAAGATGGATGAACATGGAGAGAGAATTCCTCTTACAATCTGCGATTATAATCGCGAGGAGGGAACAATAACTATCGTCTTCCAGATAGTGGGAGCTTCCACGGAAAGAATGTCACATTTGAAGGCGGGAGATTCCTTCAGGGATTTCACGGGTCCTCTTGGAATGCCTTCTGAGCTTGTCAAGGAGGATTTGCCGGAGCTTAAGAACAAGAGGATTCTCTTTGTGGCAGGTGGTGTTGGTACCGCACCGGTATATCCACAGGTGAAATGGCTCCATGAAAATGGCATTGCTGCAGATGTCATTGTCGGTGCCAAGAATAAAGAGCTTCTCATTCTTGAAGATGAGATGAAGGCTGTAGCGGGAAATCTTTATATCACTACTGATGATGGAAGCTATGGACGTAAGGGTATGGTTACAGAGGTTATCAAGTCACTTGTCAATGATGAGCATAAGACGTATGATGTCTGTGTTGCGATAGGACCTATGATTATGATGAAGTTCGTGGCTCTTCTTACCAAGGAGCTTGGAATCAAGACTGTTGTGAGTCTTAATCCTATTATGGTTGACGGTACAGGTATGTGTGGGGCATGCCGTGTAAGCGTTGGCGGTGAGGTTAAGTTTGCATGTGTTGACGGACCTGAGTTTGACGGACATCTTGTCAACTTTGATGAGGCGATGAAGAGACAGCAGATGTATAAGACAGAAGAGGGCAGGGCAATGCTCAAATTAAAGGAAGGCGCTACACATCACGGTGGATGCGGTCAGTGTGGAGGTAACTAGGATGGACGTATTGAAGAAAGTACCTGTAAGAGAGCAGGAGCCTGCTGTCAGAGCAAAGAATTTTGAAGAAGTATGTTTAGGATATAATGAGGAAGAGGCTAAGGAAGAGGCTTCAAGATGCCTTAACTGTAAAAATGCGCAGTGTATGAAGGGCTGTCCTGTAGCAATACATATCCCTGAGTTTATCAATGAGGTTAAGAACGGCAATTTTGCCGAAGCCTATAAGGTTATAGGAAAGTCATCTGCTCTTCCTGCTGTGTGCGGCCGAGTATGTCCACAGGAGAGCCAGTGTGAGGGAAAATGTATCAGAGGCTTTAAGGGAGAGCCGGTATCTATAGGTAAGCTTGAGAGATTCGTTGCAGACTGGGCAAGAGAGAACAATGTGGAACCTGAGGCTCCGGCAGCTCCTAACGGCAAGAGAGTAGCGGTTATCGGTTCAGGTCCATCGGGTCTTACATGTGCCGGAGATCTTGCGAAGCTTGGATATGATGTCACAATATTTGAAGCGCTTCACGAAGCAGGTGGTGTATTGGTATATGGTATACCTGAGTTCAGACTTCCAAAGCAGACTGTAGTTAAGGCTGAGATTGAGAATGTGAAGAAGCTTGGTGTTAAGATTGAGACGAATGTTGTTGTTGGAAAATCAGTTACGATTGATGAGCTTTTAGATGAGGAAGGTTTTGATGCTGTATTTATCGGTTCAGGAGCCGGACTTCCGAAGTTCATGGGAATACCGGGTGAGAATGCTAATGGTGTGTTCTCAGCTAACGAGTACCTCACAAGAAGCAATCTTATGAAGGCTTTCTCTGATGACTATGATACACCGATTGCGGCAGGACATAAGGTAGCTGTTGTAGGCGGTGGAAATGTTGCAATGGATGCAGCACGTACAGCACTCCGTCTTGGAGCAGAGGTTCATATCGTATATAGAAGAAGCGAGGAGGAGCTTCCGGCAAGAGTGGAGGAGGTTCATCACGCTAAGCAGGAGGGCATTATATTTGACCTTCTGACTAACCCGGTAGAAATATTAGTGGACGATAATGGACATGTAAGAGGAATGAGATGTATCCGCATGGAGCTTGGCGAGCCGGATGCTTCGGGAAGAAGAAGACCTGTTGAGATACCGGGTTCAGAGTTCGAGCTTGAGCTTGACACAGTCATTATGTCACTCGGTACTTCTCCTAATCCGTTGATATCTTCAACGACAGAAGGACTTGATATTAATAAGCACCGTTGTATAATTGCAGATGAGAATGGTCTTACAACTAAGCAGGCAGTATATGCCGGAGGCGATGCGGTTACAGGTGCAGCCACCGTTATACTTGCGATGGGAGCCGGAAAAGCGGCAGCTAAGGGAATTGATGACTATTTAAGCAATAAGTAATAACATGCATATAAGCTGTCCCTGAGGCTGTGCTGCCACAGGGGCGGCTATATTGATTTTTATGTTTGGGTGGTATGATACATTGAAGAAGAGACGGATTGCTTTACTAACAATATTTGTGATGTTTTTTTTAAATGCTGCAACAGTGTTTGCAGCTGACGAGAACAGTGAAACTCTTAAAAAGATAACCATAGGTGTGTGCGAACAGGAGGGCTTTGCCGAGAGTAATTCTGACGGAAGCCTTACAGGCTATGCCATAGATTACCTTGCACAGCTCGGCTCAGATGCCGGCTATAATATTGATGTGCTGCTTATTGATAAAGGTCTGAGACCGGAGGAGGTGATTCCTTCTGAATGTGATTTGATATTGACATGTGAGGATTTGAAATCATACTCAGGGTACAGCATTTCTAAGGCAGCTGTTTTTTGGGAAAATAATGTCCTCTATGTGGAAGAGGATGCAGATATATATTTTGAAGAATTTGAGAAGTTCAATGGCTTGACAATAGGTATGTACCGCTATTCAACGACGGAGGAGGAGCTTGATGAATATGCGGCTCAGAATGGGTTCAGTTATGCGGGAAGATACTATGATGATGAGAATAAGATGCTTGCAGATGTAGAGTATGGAATAATTGATGCTGCTGTATCAGGTACCTTAACTTATGTAGATGAGAGTGTAAAAAATGTCGCTACGTTCGGTAAGCACGAGTTCTATTTTGTCGGTACTTCAAATATGCAGCCGATTATAGATGAACTGGATAACACTATAACCTGTTATAATATGCAGAACAACACATACATACAGAGTCTTTATGATGCCGAGTACTGGCAGAGCAAGGCAAGCTATGTCGGTCTTACGCGGGAGGAACATGAGTATGTTATTGACCACCCGATTATACATGTAGGGTATTTAAAAAATTCATATCCATTGCAGTATACGGATGATGAGGGAAGATTCGGTGGGATTTCCAGAAGATTTTTTGATTATTTTTCTGAGTATACCGGGTTCAGCTTCATATATCATGAATATGCCGATTCAGGCAAATGCAAACAGGATCTGCTTGATGGTAAGCTTGATATGATTGCACTTGTTCCTTATTACCGTGAGTGGGCAAGGAAGAACTCGCTAAGTATAACGGACTGGTATCTTCAGGTGCCGGTATATGAGGTTAAGCTTGATTTGAAGAGTAAGACTAAGACCGTCGGCATGACATCAATCTTTGCAGTCAGCGGTCAGACATATTCGCAGGATTTACAATTTACCAATTATGATAATGTTGTTGCCTGTCTGGATGCGGTCAAGAATGGAGAAGTTGATGCGGCGTATATCAACAGCTATTCGTGGATGATTTATTCGGATAAACCTACATATTCCATGCTTGAGGGCACATATAAGGATGAGTATATACCGTTGGGCGCCATGACAGGTATGAGTTATGATAAAGTCTCACTTAACAGCATAATCAATAAGGCGATTGCTGCAATATCTCCTGAGCTGTCAAAAAACAGGATTATAAACGGTGTATTATTTTCTGAAGAAAGAAGTAATCCATTTGTCAATATTATTGTAAGGTTCCGGCTTCAGATATGTCTGGTTCTTACTGTACTGATAGTTACAATAACTACATTAGTAATTATTTCTAAGAGAAAAAAAACAGAGGTATTTGAAAAGCTTGCATATACAGATAATGTGACAGGAGGGTGGAACCAGTTTAAGTTTTATAAAGAGACTGAAAAAATTAAGTTTGACGAGGGAAAATATGCTATTGGCTATATAAATATCGAGAATTTTAAATACATAAATGATTTTTATGGAAGAGAGCAGGGAGACCTCGTACTTAAATTTATGAGCCGGATGCTTGATGATATGTTGCAGCCTGATGGTATATATGCAAGAGTGCTGGCGGACAGATTCGTATTTTTAACACCTTATATTGATTATGAGACTTTGAAGTATAATTTTGAAACTTATATTTCTAACATAGAAATCAATATTTCCGGCTTTGCTGATTCGGTTATTGTAAAGAGTACCTGTGGTGTGTACCTTGCAGAAAATGAAGCAGGAAGCGTAAGAGATATGGTTGATAAGGCTTCTATTGCGGAAAAGAGAGCAAGGGATGATGCCAAGACACCTATCATGCTTTATGATGAAGCGATGAACGCAGAATTTATTAAAAATCAGGAAATGACCGCGAGCATGAAAAAAGCTCTTGAAAATAATGAGTTTACAGTCTATCTTCAGCCTAAGGTTGACATCAATTCTGAGATTCCGGTTGGCTGTGAGGCTCTTGTAAGATGGATTTCGCCTGAGAAGGGATTTATCGCGCCGGGAGATTTCATTCCTCTTTTTGAGAAGAACGGATTTGTCACGGAGGTTGATTTCTTTGTCCTTGAGCAGGTATGCAGAATGTTAAGAAGACGCATGGATGAAGGTCTTCCCGTATTTCCGGTCAATGTCAACCAGTCGAGACTTCACGTAAATGACAGGATGTATCTTAGCATGCTTCAGGATATGTTAAACAAATACAACATTCCTATGAATATGGTTGTTTTTGAAATTACAGAGAGTGCATTTATAGAGGATTCAAAGACAATGGTAGGACTTATCAACAAGATGAAGGCACTTGGCTTCAGCTTCTCAATGGATGATTTCGGAAGCGGTTATTCATCATTTAACCTGCTGAAGGATATGGCTGTGGATGAACTGAAGATTGATAAGGAGTTCCTTGAAAGCACAGATGATTCTAAGAGAAGCCGCTATATTATTGAGAAAATTGTCCAGATGGCTCATGGACTTGACATAAGGGTAGTGTGCGAGGGCGTTGAGCGAAAAGAGCAGGTTGAGTTTTTAAGAGAGATAGAATGTGATATTATTCAGGGATATTACTATTCAAAGCCTATGCCGATGGCAGACTATGAGAAATATCTTCTGCAGTTTGACCTGAAGCAGGCGTAATTGATACATGGATAATCGTGAAGCCCGGTGTGCGGCAGTGCATTAGTATAGCTGTGCCGCAGCCAATTGGGGGATTTTGCGGAATTGTGTTTGGCAATTATCTATGACTACATAAAATAGTGAGGAGAAAAAGATGAAGATATCAGAGAAATATGCAGATTATATCTTAGAGGAGACAAAGAAGCTTCTTGAGATTGACAGTCCTTCAGGGTATACAAAAAATGTGGCTGAGTATGTGATGGAGGAATATCATAAGCTTGGTTACAAGGCGGATATGACGGTAAAGGGCGGTGTCCTAGTCGACCTTGGTGGTGAGGATGAGAGTAATGCTGTCATGCTTGACACACATATTGACACGCTTGGCGGCATGGTGTCGGAGATTAAGGCTGACGGCAATCTGCGCATAGTTCCAATAGGCGGTCTCAATGCGAACAACACTGAGGCGGAGAACGTGCGTGTAGTGACAAGGGATGGAAAGATTTATACAGGAGTGTTCCAGCTTGACAACGCCTCCGTGCATGTCAACAAGGAATACAGCGAAAAAAAGAGAAGCTTCGCATGTATGGAAGTGCTTTTAGATGAGATGGTTTCCACAAAGGATGATACAAGGAAGCTTGGTATTGATGTGGGCGATATTGTATGCTTCGACCCAAGAACGGTTATAACTCCATCGGGCTACATCAAGAGCAGATTCCTTGACGATAAGCTGAGCGTTGGGATACTGCTTGGATTTGCCAGGTTTTTAAAGGATGAGGGAATTACGCCTAAAAGAAAGCTTTACCAGCATGTCACAGTCTACGAGGAGGTCGGCCATGGTGCGGCGGCAACTGTGCCGGAAGGTGTCAGGGAGATTATTTCCGTAGACATGGGCTGTGTCGGTGACGGCTTGCAGTGTAAGGAGACACAGGTATCCATCTGTGCAAAGGACAGCGCCGGACCATACAATTATGATGTTGTCACAGCACTTGTCAACACGGCAAAAGCCAACAATATCGACTATGCGGTGGACATCTATCCTTTCTACGGTTCGGATGTCGATGTAACCTTAAAATCAGGACACGATGTGAGACATGGACTTATCGGTGCGGGTGTGTATGCGTCACATGGATATGAGAGAAGCCATAGGGCGGGAGCGTTTGCGACAATGCAATTGTTGGCAGCTTATCTTGCGCAGTAGCATATTTGATAGTAAATCGGAGGCTTGGGATGTGCTTATGAATAAGAAAGTTAGACTGTCCGCAATTATTGTGTTTATAATGACCTTAATTATTTCGATAATCCGCGTTTTTATTGATTTCAGTTATGGAATAGATAAAATTAGTCCACTTATTCTCGTGTTTGATATTGTAAGTGTTATTGTATGGATAATATGCATTGTTGTTAACTGCAGTTTATATCTGAAGAAAGATAAATGATAAATTGTCATTTAAAGAGGTTAAAGCATGACTTTACAACAATTAAAATATGTCATTACCATTGCGGACTGCGGTTCGATGAACGAGGCGGCGAAGCAGCTTTATCTGTCGCAGCCCAGTCTGTCTGAGACGGTTATGAGCCTTGAGGAGGAGATAGGTGTTGAACTGTTCATCCGAACAAACAGAGGTATACGGACAACGGTGGAGGGCGAGGAATTTCTTTCCTATGCCAGACAGGTTGTTGAGCAGTATCAGCTGCTTGATGACAAATATATAAGCCATACCAACAGCAGAAAGAAGTTCTGCGTCTCAATGCAGCACTATACATTTGCGGTCAAGGCATTTGTGGTTGTAGCCAAGGAGTTCGGCTTTGATGAGTATGAATTTGCCGTCCGGGAGACTAAGACGGCTGCTGTCATAGAGGATGTCAAGAACTTTAAGAGCGAAATCGGTATCTTGTATCGCAATGATTTTAATGCAAAGGTTCTTGATAAGCTTCTCGATAAAAATGAGCTGGATTTCCACGAACTTTTTACCTGTAATACCTGTGTATATCTCTGGAACGGTCATCCGCTGGCAGAAAACAAAAAGATAACGATGAAGGAGCTGGAGGAGTACCCATGCCTTTCCTTTGAGCAGGGACTTAACAATTCATTCTATCTTTCTGAGGAGGTGCTTAGTACCTACAGCTATAAGAAGATTATCAAGGTAAATGACAGGGCAACCGCACTCAATCTTATGGTTGGCATGAATGCGTACACGCTCTGTTCGGGCATTATCTGTGAGGAGCTCAACGGCAGTGATTACAGTGCGGTTCCGCTTGACAGCGATGAGAAGATGACCATAGGTTATGTGACCAGAAAAGGTATCAATCTGTCGAAGCTTGGTAACAGGTATATTGAGGAGCTTAAAAAATACAGGGACAATGTTATGTGAAATCCAGAATAACTTATAATATGGAGGATGATATTATGTGGTGTCCAAAATGTAAATATGAATACCGTGAAGGTATAAAGGTATGTGCAGATTGCGGCTGTGAGCTTGTTGAGAAGCTTGACGATGCAAAGCTGGAAAATGATGCAGAAGATTTTTTTGACAGCGTACAATCCGAAATGTCTGAGGCAGATAAGGAGGCTTTCGGCACCGATGATGATGAAAGTGAAAATGAGATAGATTCAATGGATAACCAGAACAGTGCTGACGGAGAGAATACAAAGTCCGGTGATGTAACAGACGATATACAGGATATTAAAGGGAAAGATGTAACACCGGCGTATGTTCCTAAGCGCACGCGCTATGAGGATAATAAATCAAGCGCATATACATTTTTCCTTGTAGGCGGCGTGGGTGCGGTACTGGTTCTGCTTCACATATTGGGAGTTTTTGACTTTAACCTTTCCGCCACCTCTAAGCTGCTGACCAACACCGTGATGGGTGCACTTTTTGCTGGGTTTCTCATAGTCGGCGTTATTTCTTTAAGAAATAGTGCCAGATATAAGAGAGAGGCACTCACTGAAGAAGCGCTGACAGAGCAGATTAAGACCTTTATACATGATTTGTATACCACTGAAGGAATCGATAATGCCTGTGGAGTGACAGATGAGATAGATACATACGAAAAATGGAATCTCAGATATCATTTTATTGAGAAGCAGATAACAGGTGAATATCCGGAACTTGCTGCGGACTATCTTGAGTATGTGACAGATATGGTTTACAATGAGTTGTATGCAGAATAAAAATGCACACGAGAATAATAAGAACTTATTTTATAAAGACCGATAAATGATTAAGTGAATGTATCCGATGCGTGGTGCGGAGGATACATTTCTTTTATTCTTTGGGAGTTTTGAGTTGATATGGTGATATAGAAAATGGTGAATGAAAAGGAGTGTGTGCATGAGAATAACGATAATAGCAGTCGGAAAGGTGAAGGAGAAATTTTACAGGGACGCGATAGCGGAATTTGAAAAACGCCTTTCAAAGTACTGCAAGCTTGACATTATTGAGGTGGCAGACGAGAAGACCCCGGACAATGCCTCCGAAGCGCAGGAGCTAATAATAAAGTCTAAGGAAGGTGACAGGATTCTCTCGGCAGTCAAGGATGATATGTACGTCATTGCACTTGCAATAGAAGGAAAACAGTTATCCTCCACGGAATTAGCTGACAAAATCAATAAGCTTGGAATATCCGGAAAGAGCTCAATCGCCTTCGTCATCGGCGGTTCATTAGGGCTTGACGAGAGAGTGCTAAAGAGAGCCGACTATAAGCTCAGCTTCTCACCGATGACATTCCCGCACCAGCTTATGAGGGTGATACTGCTTGAGCAGGTGTACCGGTCATACCGTATTATTGCGGGGGAACCGTACCACAAATAGTCTGGGACAGGGGTCAGACCCCTGTCCCAAAAAGGGTATAAATAATGGTGTTCATATATGGTTATAATGGATTGTGAGCTTATATAGATATTGTAAATTTACGCTGTAAATGATATATTTAAAGAAACATTTATAGAAAGGAGATTATTGACTGTATGTGTACCAGAGCACAATTAAAAGACATAACATCGCAACTTGTAGACGTATATCGCAACATATATGGTGATGATATAGTAGAGATTCTCCTTTATGGTTCTTATGCACGAAACGAAGAGACAGACCAGTCAGATGTAGATATTGTTGCCATTGTAAAGGGAAATAGATTGGACTTACAGAAAAAACTGAAAATAGTATGGGATATATCAGCGGATATTGGGCTTGAGAATGATGTAGTTGTATCACCGACAGTAGTTCCTTTTGATGAATTTGAAAAATATAGGGAGATATTACCTTATTATATGAATATCGAGAAGGAGGGAATTAAGGTTGGATGAGCTTTCGTCTTATAGATTAAATATGTCAGAAGAAAAATTACGCTCTGCAAGAATTTTGCTTGATGCCGGACAATATAAGGATTCCATTGGCAGGTCATATTATGCTATTTTCTCAGCTCTAAGAGCTGTCTTAGCAAAAGATAAGGTAGACTTTTCAAAACATGCAGGTGTTATTTCATATTTTCAGAAGGAATATTTGAAAACAGAACTTTTTGATAAAAAATATTCAAAATATATATCATCAGCTTTTCAGATTAGAAATAACTGTGACTATGATGATTTCTTTATTGTATCCAAAGAAGAAGCAATAGAGCAATATGAGCATGCGTATGAGCTGTACGAGGCAGTAAAGAAATTTTTAGATTAATCTGTGACAGGGGTCTGTCTCCCTGTCACACATCCGATTATGGGAATTTGGAAATTTACTGAAAGCTGATGATTTGTATTTGGGTTATTATCTACATCTGATACAAGATTTGTTATATGGACATTTCATGTATGACAGATATCATTGGAATCCGAAACCGGAAGCAAATAATTAATTAGATTATTACATAAATATTATGAAACAAATGGAGACAATTATGAGACCTATATCAATGGAAAGAGTTGAAAAAACAAGAGAAAATATTCTAGGTATTATTACAAATAAGGCGCTTACGCATGAGCAGAAGCTCACCAATCTTGCCAATGCGGCGGATGGTATGCTTGAGGTACTTGACGTTCCGGAGGGACTGGACGATTTGCTTAACTGTGATGATGAACACCGTTGTATTTGTGATCTTTTTGAAGGTCATGCACCGATGAGACCTAGATATATCATCCCGGACTATGAGAAGTTTTTTAAGAATGGCTCTGAATTTTTGCAGCTTGAACCGCCAACAGATTTTTTTGAGGCACTTAATGACCTGTTGATTATATATAAGCATGTGCCTAGCATTACAAATTATCCGGTTTATTTAGGACAGCTTGACTATCTTTTAGAGCCGTTTATCACGGATATGGATGATGCGACGGTTAAGAAGCACCTTAAGCTTTTCTTTACAAATGTTGACCGTACGGTGCTTGATTCGTTTTCACATGCGGATATTGGACCGAAGGCTACCAGAGCCGGCTATCTGATTTTGGAGGTTCAAGCTGAACTTGAAAATGCAATTCCAAATATTTCAATGAAGTATGACCCGGAGATTACAGATGATGATTTTGCACTTGCCTGTGTCAAGTGTGCGCTTAAGACAGCCAAGCCTAGTTTTGCAAATCACCGGATGTTCAAAAATGAACTGGGTGAGAATTACGTCATTGCAAGCTGTTATAATGGCTTGCTGCTTGGTGGTGGTGCTTACACGCTCTGCCGTCTGATTCTGGGACATATTGCCGAGCGCTCTGCAGGAATTGAAGATTTTAAAAACAACCAGCTTCCTTATGTTATGGATGTCATGGCAAAATATATGGATGCACGTATTGCGTTTGAGGTAGAGCAGTCAGGCTTTTTTGAATCGAATTTCCTTGCAAAAGAGGGGCTTATTCATAGGGACAGCTTCACCGGAATGTTTGGACTTGTCGGTCTTGCGGATGCGGTCAATGTCCTTATGACTAAAGAGGGTAAGGATGACAGATTCGGTCATTCGGATGCCGCTACACAGCTTGGTGTTGAGATTATGGATATCATAAATGAATTTAATAATAATCATTTTAATAAATATTGTGAGGGTACAGGCAGCCATTTCCTGCTTCATGCTCAGGTTGGTATTGCGGAGGACAAGGGGATTGCACCGGGGACACGTATTCCGATTGGTGAGGAGCCGGAGGAGCTTGTAGACCATCTCAATGTAATCAGCAATTTCCACAAGTATTTTGTTTCGGGTACAGGAGATATTTTCCCGGTGGATTTGACAGTACATAAGAATCCGGAGTATGTGCTTGACATTATTAAGGGCTCATGGCAAAAGGACATCCGATACCTTTCATTTTACTCATCGGACAGCGATGTAATCAGAATCACAGGATATCTGGTAAAGAGATCTGAGATTGAGAAGTATGAGCAGGGCAATGCTGTACTGCAGAACACCACCCAGCTTGGCACGGGTGCAAAGAAGAATGGCAGAATATTGGAGCGTAAGGTTAGATAAAATTTGAAAGTGAAACTTTCAAACTACTTATTATTGGCAATACAGCAAGCAGTGCCTGCTGTATGCAGGGGTATAACATGAGAGCACGAGTTAATAAAATTATTCCTTTTTCATCGGTTGACGGACCCGGAAACAGAACAGCAATCTTTTTGCAAGGCTGCAATATCAATTGTCTGTATTGTCACAATCCTGAGACAAGGGATAAGTACGGCGATAAAAATATTACAACTGTGACAGAGATGTCCTCCGATGAGGTGCTTGAACAGGTCAAAAAGCAGATTCCTTTTGTGAGAGGTATTACTGTCTCCGGCGGTGAATGTATGCTCCAGTACGATTTTTTGACCGAGCTGTTCACAAAGGCCAAAAAGCTGGGGCTGAGCACTATGATAGATACCAATGGTACCATTGATTTTGCCGGCAAGCAGGATTTACTTGACGTGACGGATGGCGTCCTTCTGGACATAAAGGCTTATGACAGCGATATCCACAGGAAAATTACCGGGACAGGCAATGAAACTGTGATTGCCAATGCCAGACTGTTAGCTACAATCGGCAGGCTTGAGGAGATAAGATGCGTAATCTGCCCGTCGCTTTATGACGGAAAGCATTCTGTGAGGGCTATTGGAGAGATGATGCGCGACTTGTACAAGCCGGATTCTTTTCATTTCAAGTTAATTTCCTATAGGCCGATGGGAGTCCGGGCGGAGTATGCCCGCATGCTCACACCCGGAACGGACTACATGAATGAGCTTGCTGGTATTTTGAGTGAGCTTGGGTATGAGAAAACTATAGTTGTATAACTGCGGGACAGGGGTCTGGTCCCCTGTCCCAATTATGAAGATAAAACAGCAAAAAATGATTAAAGCATTTAGTATTAAATACGCTTATTTACATAGATGAAAATTAAGTAATTGCAAACGAAACATAACTATGCTATTATAAATATGTCCGTGAATAAAGGACAAATAAACAGAAAGAGCACAGTCGGTGCAAGGTGGGAAGATGATTATTAGATAGTTTGATTTAAGTAGGACACATATTGATTTTATAACCTGCAATAGCAGGCTGTTTTGTGTACGCTTAAATTAGATTATCGCAATTCGCATTTTCCTTTTGTATCGGGCTGTTTATACGGAAGGATTATTTTTGCGGGTCTATTTTGCGTATGCAGGATAGACCTTTTATGTTGCTTTTGCAGGGTAAAGGGAGGCGTTTTTATGGCACAGATAAGTGTAGAGCATTTGACCTTTGCCTATGAGGGCAGTTTTGATGAAGTCTTTACGGATACATCCTTTTCAATTGACACAGGCTGGAAACTGGGATTTATTGGGAGAAACGGAAAGGGAAAAACAACATTTTTAAATCTTCTGTCGGGAAAGTATGAGTACAGCGGGACGATAAACAGCAGTGTGATATTTGACTATTTTCCATACAAGGTTTCTGAGGAAGATTATAACAATACGGCCGATGAGTTGATGGAGCACTGGAAACCGAATGTGGAGAGCTGGAGGGTTCTGTGCGAGCTTCCTCAGCTTGGAATTGCGCCGGAGCTTCTGTACAGACCGTTTGGTCAACTGAGCTTTGGTGAGCGCACTAAGCTGATGCTTGCGGTACTGTTTTCCGGGGAGAATGAGTTTCTTCTGATTGATGAGCCGACTAATCATCTGGACAATGAGGCGAGACAGATAGTGAAGAATTATCTTAACAGAAAAAAGGGGTTCATACTTGTATCGCATGACAGGGATCTGCTTGACGCATGTATAGACCATGTGCTTGTATTAAACAGGGCAACCATAGAGGTCCAGGCAGGGAACTTTTCAAGCTGGTGGGAGAACAAGGAAAAGGCGGATAAGAATGCAAGGGCAGAGAATGAAAAACACGCAAGGGAGATAGAGAAGCTTGAAACAGCGGCAGACAGAGCCGGCAGGTGGGCAGAACGTAGTGAGCGCACCAAGATAGGCTTTGACCCTGTAAAGGAACATGACAGGAGAAAAGATGCACGGGCATATATCGGAGCTAAGACAAAGAAAATGCAGAAGCGTGTGGAAACCTATGAAAATCGTATCAGGAGGGAAATAGAAGAAAAAGAAGGGCTGCTCAAGGACATCGAGGAAACGCAGGATTTGAAGCTTATGCCGCTTCGTTACCATAAAGACCGGCTGCTGCGCACAGCAGACTTTTCCCTAAGGTACTGTGACGCAGCAGCTAACGCGGTAAGAAATGTCACCTTTGAGCTTAAGAATGGCGACAGGATTGCGCTTGACGGTGCAAACGGCTGTGGGAAAACCAGTCTGGTTAAAGCAATTTTAGCTTGTAATAAGGATGGTGAAGCGGTATCATCAGATTATAAAACCACAGGAATTCTGGAGGTGCCGCAGAACCTGATAATATCATATATCAGCCAGGATACCTCGCATTTAAAGGGCAGCCTGAGAGATTTTGCCAGGGAGAAAAGATTGGATTACACACTCCTGTTAGCGCTCCTGCGTCAGCTTGATTTTGAGAGGGTGCTGTTTGACAAAGACATGGAGCTGTACTCTGAGGGCCAGAAGAAAAAGGTACTGATTGCTTCAAGCCTGCTTACTCCGGCACACCTTTATATCTGGGATGAGCCGTTAAATTACATTGACGTGTATACCAGAATGCAGATTGAGAAGCTGCTTCTGGCATTTAAGCCTACGATGCTTTTCGTGGAGCATGATGTGCGATTTAAGGAGACTATAGCTACCGGTGTTTTGCACATGGAAAGAAATTAAATTAAAATAGAGCAGCAATGCGAACACATCTTGGCTTTAAGTGTATCGGGGAATATGTATGCTATAAAAAGAACCTCGTATAGAAAATATGACTTTAAGGTATGGATATTTTTCCTATCCTACAGAAAATAATCAATACAGAGGATGGAGAAGTCCGTCCTCTTTTTTAAATGAAACCGGGGAAATCATCCTGTGATTTATTAAGGATGATTTCCCCGGTTCTTTTAAGGTGATGACGCGGTTGTCACCACTTTTTTATTTCTCAATATTTTCAGTTTTTTTGCCGAACCAGTAGGTGAACCATGTGGCTCCTGCAAGCAATACGATTCCGACGATTATAGACACAGCATTGATATTGTTGTGTCCCATCTTTGCGAGAATGCCGATAGGCGATGCAAGGATGAGTCCGAGAATGGCGCTGTATGTAACCGATGGGTGCTTTTCAAAAAGCCATTCAATAAGCTTCGACACGGCGAAGATTCCGACAACCACACCGATACCGAAGGGAAGAAGTATTCCAACGCAATGAAGAATACCTGGGGCATTGAATGCTATGAGAGAATCTATAAAATCTCTTATTGTCTCAATGATTCCCGAATAGTAGCCAAGCAGCATGAGCACAAGTGAACCGCTGACACCCGGAACAACCATGGTTGCGGAGGCGATTACACCGATGATGAACAGCTTTACAATAAGAAGTGCGTTCAGATTAAAGCTGGCAGAGTGTGACTCTGTCTCACTCATAAATGCCATTGCAACAGCTATCCCGAACAATATAAGAAATGCAGTCACATGCTGGAGGGATATATGCTTTCCGTCCTTTTTGAGGCTGTCTTTGGCAGGCTTGACTATAAAAGGCACACCGCCAAGGATAAGACCGATAAAGCAGAGGCTTGTAGGAAGCGGCTGGTTCTCAAGGCAGTACGGAAGTATGTAAGAGAACACTCCGATTCCGGCAACCATTCCTATTCCAATCGGAATAAGGGTGAGAATAGACTGCTTAAAATGCTTAAAAAGATTGTTGATAGCGCCTATGATTTTTTCATAGATGCCCATTGAAACCATCATGGTTCCGCCGCTGACGCCAGGAATGATGTTGGCAATACCCACTACCATTCCTTTTAAAAGGTCAATTAAAAATTTCATGTTAATCCTCATTTCTTTTTTTTTACCCATGCTATTAATATAACGCATGAACTTTTTTATTATAACCTTATATGGAATTTTGTTCAACCTATATTTCGGCTAAGAAATATTAATAAAAAGCTGAAACTTTTTTTGAATGAAAAAAACATGCTCTGCATAGTATGTGATAAACAACAGGACATACCTGAAACGGAAAGGAGAACAATGGGTATAGAAATATATTTTACCGGCATGCTCAAGCAGGCGGTGGGCGCTCTTGTACTATCTCCGGCATATAAGGGGGTAGAGGAAATCAGGCTGAGGGTGAACAGACCTGTAAGAATACTCAGGGAAGGAAAAATATATTTTTTAGGTACGGCGGGGGAACTGAAAAAGCAGTCGGCGAATGTTGTGATATGCCACCGCGAAGAGCTTGACCGATGCCTTGAGCTTATGAGCGACTACTCACTCTATGCATTTAACGAGGAACTGAAGAATGGCTTCATAACACTTCCCGGAGGACATCGTGTCGGTATATGCGGACAGGCAGTGTGCGATAAGGGTGAGGTCAAGCATATAAAAAATATAAGCTCCATGAATTTCAGGCTTGCCTGCCAGCACATAGGGATTGCGGATGAACTTGCCGCACATCTTATCAGGAGCGGAGGGATTTACAGCACGCTTATCCTGTCGCCGGCGGGCTGCGGAAAGACCACGCTGTTAAGAGATATAGTGAGGAATATCTCGGACAGTGGAATAACAGTTTCTGTTATCGACGAACGCTCGGAGATTGCGGCATGCTATAAGGGAATACCGCAGAATGATGTCGGAGACTGCACGGACGTTATGGACATGATTCCTAAAAGCAAGGGGATAATGATGATGCTGCGTGCCATGTCACCGCGGGTGATTGCGGTAGACGAAATAAACCGTAATGAGGACATTGCGGCTATACGCTCAGCGCGCTCATGCGGTGCCGCACTGTTATGCACCATGCACTCAGATGAAAACAGCTTCGAACAGGCGGTTGTGGCGGAAAAAATATTTGAGAGATATATCCAGCTGACCAATGACAGGAAATGCAGGGTGTATGACAGTGAATTACATCTGTTGTATGAACAGAATCTACAATTGAATGAGGAGGATATTTAATGTTTGCGTTGAAAATAGTAGGTACTGTATGCATAACCGGTGCAACAACATTGTATGCAAGAGGACTGGTAAATGAACTGTCATGCCGGATAGCAGCATTGAAGGCAATTAAACAGAGCTTTACAACATTGAAGGGTGAACTTAGATATGGTGTTGAGACGCTTCCCTCTGCATTTATGCATGTGGGGGAAAGGTGTAGCTGCGGACAGGAAACAGTGAGAGATTTTTTCTGGAACACCGGGAACAGGCTTAAGACTGAAAATGGAAGTATTCTAAAGGAAGTCTGGGAGGAGGAAGCAAAGAAGCTGTCCGCCACAGCCCACTTAAATGGCAATGAATGTGACAATTTGATAGCCGTTGCCGATAGTCTGGGGTATCTGGATTTGACGCAGCAGACCAATAATATTGAACTGTATCTTCAGAGCGTTGATGAGAGCATCGAAGCTCTTTCGGGAAAATACGAGCAGACCAGCAGAATGTACATGAGCCTTGGAGTGATGGCGGGGCTTTTTCTTACCATAATATTGATATGAAGGGTGGGGGTTAAGTGGAGGTAAGCCTTATTTTTAAAATTGCTGCCGTAGGAATACTTGTCTCGGTAATCTCCCAGATTTTAAAGCATAGCGGAAGGGAGGAACATGCTTTTCTGACAAGTCTTGCCGGCCTGTTGCTAGTGCTGTTCTGGATAGTTCCGTATATTTATGAGCTTTTTGAGACAATAAAAGATTTATTTTCGTTGTAAAGGGTTGATGATTATGGATATGATAAAGGTAGCTGTTATAGGAACCATAGGCTCACTGCTTGCTTTAGCCCTCAAAAGTGCAAAGGGAGAGTTCGCTACGTACATCAATCTGTCCGCATGCGTGCTTATAATGCTATATCTTGCAGCCAGACTTTCGGGAATCGTCTCACAGCTTGAATTTATGACCGAATATGTGGATATTGATTCGGATTATATTCTGATTATGCTCAAGATGGCGGGACTTACATATATTGCAGAATTTTCAAGCTCGCTATGCAGGGATATGGGATATTCGGCTCTGGCGGTGCAGATTGAGAATTTTGGAAAGCTCTCACTTCTATTCTTAAGCTGCCCGATTGTAGTGAGGCTTTTAGAAATGGTTGGTGAAATGCTATGAGAAGATGGTGCCGGAATCTGTTCTTAACTATGATGTGCGCTGTGATATTTATGATGCCATATACATGTTTAGTACATGCTGCCACACCTGATGACTACAATTATGATGAGATAGATACCAGCATTGAGGAATATGATATTGATTTTAAATATCTTGTAGAGCTTGTCATGGCAGGTAAGTATTCTGAGGCGCTCAGAGCAGCGTCGATGTCGGCTGTATCCGGGGTGTTCGATGGATTTTATGAGCAGAAGACAATCTTTTTGAAGCTTTTTCTTCTTGGAATTGTTGGGGCAATATTTAAAAATCTTGCAGCAGGTTTTTTTGAAGCGGGGATTGCCGGAACGGGGAGCTATATAATTCAGATTGCATTGATGGCGGTGCTTACATCCGGAATGTACTGGGCAGCAGGCGTGGCACGCAATGTGCTTGACAGTATAGTTGAATTTATGCAGGTGCTTATTCCGACATACGCTGTTGTGATAACTGCCGGCTGCGGAAGCTCGGGTGCAATAGCATTCTACGAACTTGCCATGTTCCTTATACTGATTGTGGACAAGGTGCTGCTGCATGTGGTTCTGCCCGGAACGACAGTATATATGCTTGTAAATATGATGAACTATATATCGAGAGATAATATATTTGGCAGGCTTTCTGAGCTTATCAAGGAGCTGCTTGAATGGACAAACAAGGTTCTTTTGGGAACGGTCATTGGTCTGAATGCTATAAAGGGACTTATAAGTCCAATGCTTGATTCTCTAAAGGGAACGGCGATAACCAGACTTGTGGGGATGATTCCGGGTGCCGGAACGGCGGTTGACGCTGTCACCGGAGTGATTCTTGGTTCGGGTGCGCTTATCAAAAACAGTATGGGGGTTGCCGCGATGCTTGTGATAATAATGCTGTGTGCAATTCCGGTGATAAAGCTCTTTGTGTTTGCATACGGATGTAAGGCAGCAGGAGCATTTTTAGAACCTGTAGCAGAAAAAAACTATACGGAGTGCATCAATGGCATGCATGAGGGTGTGAAACTGCTTATGGTGAGCTCGATGAATGCGGGAATAATGTTTCTTGTCACACTGGCAATCGTGTGTGCCTCGACAAACGCGGCTTTCTTTTCAGGGACGTAAAACTTACGAGGGAGGTCTGTCAGAACGAAAAAAATGGAGCAGCTGAAGGATTATATAGGGAATGTGTTCTGTGTTTATGTCATATTGAGCATAATCGAAAATATAGTGTCAAATGAAAAGTACGCAAAATACCTTAGACTATTTGGCGGAATAGTTATGATTTTTATTGTGATTAAACCGGTTTTGGGTTTGTGGGGCAATGGAAACGATACAATTGATATCGGTTACTTTGATTTTGAGATTTCGGATGAGGTGTATGCCGATATTTTAAAAGCGGAGAAAGGGCGCAATGAGGAGCTGATAAATATGTACTGCAGCAGTGTGGAGGAGCAGATACAGAATTATCTTTCGGAAACCGGTTATCAATTTATAAGCTGTGATACAAAGATTAATCTTGATGAGGGGAGTGATGAATATGGCAGGATTATTATGCTGGATATCGCGTTGAAGAAAGAGGATAAGCTGTATATGGGAAATGATTCAGGTTTTTATGATTATGATGTGGTGACATTAAAAAATTATTTGGCCAACTTCTATAATATCCCACGCGCTAATATATATATTAACATATATGATGGGCAGGATAATAAGGAGGGAATTGAGAACTGAGGTAGAAGGGTGAAAATCAATAATATTTTCTCAACGCTGAAAAATCTTCAGCTTTCGAAGGATAAACTACTGTTAATCCTGCTTGGAGGGGTACTTCTTGTAATAATATCACTCCCGGTGAAGGGAAAAAACGAAGCTGATAATACAGCGGACTCAAGGGATACAGGAGAAGCCATTGAATACGAATATGCAGATATATCAGATTACACAACAGAACTTGAAGCCAGACTGTCTGCTATACTATCACAGGTTGATGGGGCGGGAAATGTTGCCGTCCTTATCACCTTCAAGGATTCGGGAGAGACTGTAGTGAAAAGTGACATAACAGAGAACACTAAGACGGATGGCATTACAGGAGATGGAGAAAGGTTGGGAGAGAAAAAGCGGGAGGAGAAGGTGGTTTTCAGTAAGAAAAGCGATGGCAGTTTGACTCCGTATGTGACAAAAACCATATATCCTGAAATAAGCGGGGTTCTTGTTCTTGCGCAGGGAGCCTCCGATGCAGGTGTGACGGTAAGGCTTACGGAAGCAGTCAGCGCTGTCCTTGGGATAGAAATAAATAAAATAAAAGTTATGAAAATGGAGGGATAAGCCTTTGAAACGTATTTTAAAGAAAAACCAGATTATTATAACAGCACTTGCAATAATGATTGCAGTTGCAGGATACATAAACTATAAGGATCTTGTATCTAAGCATGCTAAGGATGCCAGGCAGACAAATGTCAGCCTGGCACTGGGGGAAACGGATGCTCAGACGGGAGATTTGTTAAGCAACGATGAAGAGCCGGACGATTTTTCGGTCACGGATCCTGGAGCAACCGTTCTCACAGGAAATTTAGGGGTGGCACAGTCGGATTTCATCATAAGTGCCAAACTTGACAGGGAACAGGTCCGTGCTGCGAATAAAGAGTCTCTTCTGGGAATAATAAATAATACCTCTCTTGATGAAGCCGACAAGGCTCAGGCGGTCAATAAGATGATAGAGCTTACGGATATAGCAGAAAGAGAGGCGGCGGCAGAGCTTCTATTAGAGGCAAAGGGGTTCGTGGATGTGATTGTCTCTATAACGGATGGGCAGGCGGATGTCGTGGTAAATAAATCAAGTCTTTCCGATACTGAGAGGGCACAGATTGAGGACATAATAAAAAGAAAGTCGGGTGTCAGTGTAGAAAATATAACAATATCTTCCGTAAGCCTTACATCACAGACGCAGCAGGAGGCTGAGGATGCCAAGACATCGGCAGATATTAAGGACGATGAAGCTGTGCCGGGACAGACAGAGACGGACAGTGCTGAGGAGGGAACATATGGCGAAACACAGCCTGTATCCTGAAGTGCGGCGGTAGAAAAAAATGTTCCACCGGCAATACGGTTTAAAGGAAGTAATGATGTTGTGTATTTTCTAATTGCAAAAAAGGGAAGGATTATATATAATATATGTATATTACCGTATTGCAGGCTTCCGTGATGGGGGCAGATTGGAGGACGTATGTCAAATAATAGTGAAAGCACATATACAATATGTGAGAATAAAGGAATTTGTAATATACAGGTTGCGGATGAGGTTGTATGTATAGTTGCAGGTCTTGCAGCCACAGAGGTTGAAGGTGTTGAATGTATGTCGGGCAACATAACCAATGAACTTGTAAGCAAGCTTGGCATGAAGGTACTGTCCAAGGGAGTTACAGTTGAGATAACTGATAAGACAGCGGTTGTATATATATCGGTTATTCTTAAGTATGGCTATTCAATACCGGAGGTCAGCGAAAAGATTCAGGAACGTGTTGCCAGTGCAATCGAGACTATGACAGGTCTTACTGTTGCTGAGGTCAATATTAAGATTGCCGGCGTTAAGGTTGAAAACAATAAATAGAACATAAGCAGAGCATGATGAAGGCCTTGAGCATTTCGGGGCCTTCATTGTTGCTGAATTGAAAGGATTTTCAGATATGAGAAGAAGTGAAATAAGAGAGCATGTATTTAAACTGTTATTCCGTGTGGAATTTCATGATGCGGCTGAGTTAGCGGAGCAGGACAAGCTGTATTTTGAGCCGCTTGAGCTGACACCGGAGCACAGGAAGCTTATAAGCGACAGAACCAGGCTTATAGAGGACAAGCTCCCGGAAATAGATAAGAAGATAGAAGAGCTTTCTGTAGGCTGGAAGAAGGAACGTATAGGTAAGGTTGAGCTTACAATCTTAAGGCTTGCAATATATGAAGCCTTATATGACGATGATGTTCCTGCCGGGGTGGCAATCAATGAGGCTATAGAGCTTGCCAAGAAGTATGGCGGAGATGATTCACCGTCATTCGTAAACGGAATACTTGGAAAGCTCACAAAGTAATATATCAATTATGATACAGCTTTGATTATAAATATACCAATAGACGATATTGCTGGGAAAGGGTTTGGAAACGTGGCTGGTTCGGAGGCATATAGCGTAAGTAAAATAAATCAATACATCAGAAATATGTTCCAGACAGACTTTCTGCTCAGGAATGTGCGTGTCACGGGGGAGGTTTCCAACTGCAAGTATCACAGCTCAGGGCATATATATTTTACCCTCAAGGATGAGGCGGGTGCCCTTGCATGTGTCATGTATGCCGGTGACAGGGCGGGTATGAAATTTACACTGGACGATGGAATGAAGATTATAGCTTCCGGGCGTATCAGTGTATATGAAAGAGACGGAAAATACCAGCTATATGTCAAGTCCGTACAGAGGGATGGTGCAGGAGCATTGTATGAGCGTTATCTTGCACTTAAGACGGAGCTTGAGGAGATGGGAATGTTCGATGCCTCATATAAAAAGCCTCTTCCGAAGTATGCACTCAATATCGGTGTCGTCACTGCACAGACCGGTGCGGTAATCCACGATATACAGAATGTCGCGTACAGACGCAACCCATATGTACAGATATATCTTTATCCTGCCAAGGTACAGGGCGAAGGAGCCTCTGAGACTATTTGTGAAGGTATCAGGACGCTTGACGCGATGAATCTTGACGTAATAATCATAGGCAGAGGCGGAGGAAGCATAGAGGATCTCTGGGCTTTCAATGAGGAATGTGTTGCAAGGGCAATTTTTGAGTGTAATACACCGGTTATCTCCGCCGTAGGTCATGAGACCGATTTTACAATAGCAGATTTCGTTGCTGATATGCGTGCGCCCACGCCATCAGCTGCAGCGGAATTGGCTGTATTTGACTATGCGCAGTGGTGTGAATGGATCAGGCAGTATGAAGATACGCTCTACAGAGCGATGTCTGAGAAAATACGCGCATATAGAAACAGGCTTGCTTCACTTAATATGGAGCTTAGAAACAGCGCACCTGAGCGCCGGCTGCTTGATAATAAGCAGTATCTTGATTCGCTCCGGTTACGTCTTGACAGCTGTATGGACAGAATGATGGAGAATTACCGTCATAGATTCAAGCTGTCCGCGACCAGATTAAGCGGACTTTCTCCGCTTTCAAAAATCAGCGGAGGCTTTGGATATCTCGAGGATTCACGGGGAAAGACAATCAGGTCGATAGAGGATGTTGAGCGCGGAGAGTATATAAAAATCATAGTGTCTGATGGAAGTATCAGTGCGGCCGTTGCGGATAAGGAGAAGATGTAGATAATGGCTAAGACAAAGAGTGTCAGCATAGAAGAGAATTTTGAACAACTAGAAGATATTATAGGCCGTCTCGAGAGTAATGAATTATCTCTTGAGGAGGCATTTAAGGTATATGAAACAGGTATTAAGCTGACAGCGCAATGCTCAAAGCAGCTTGATAAGGTAGAAAAACAGTTGATAACACTTAGAAATGAAGCTGATTCACAGGCTTCAGATGGAGATGAAAATTAATTGATGGGAACTAATATATCAGACTATCAGGAGCAGCTTCGTATCAGAACGGAGTATGCCAATGAGGTAATACAGAAGTATCTTCCTGTGGAAGAAGGATATTTAACAGAACTCGTCTCGGCTATGAACTATAGTGTTATGGTAGGCGGAAAGAGATTAAGACCGGTTTTTATTGATAGTGTATATAGACTTATGGGTGGTAAAAGTGAAATCCGCGAGCCTTTCATGGCAGCGATGGAGTATCTTCACACATATTCTCTTGTACACGATGATATGCCGGAAATAGATAATGATGAGCTTCGCAGAGGAAAGCCTACAACACATAGGAAATATGGCGAGGCATGCGGGCTGTTGGCAGGGGATGGGCTTCTGCATTGGTCAACCCAGACAGCTATGAAGGCTTTTTTATATGCTGATGCTGCTAAGACCATGGACGCAGCTGTTCATGCATTGTCCGTATTTGCAGAGAAATCCGGTCCGCATGGCATGCTTGGAGGTCAGTCCGTTGATGTTCTTTTTACGGGAAAGCACCCGGAGAAGGAAAGACTTGATTATATATATAGATTAAAAACCTGTGCACTTATTGAGGCGTCAATGATGATGGGTGCCATACTGGCAGGCGCCGGTAACGAGAGTGTTGCACAGTTTGAGGATATAGGACGCAGCGTTGGAATGGCTTTTCAGATTCAGGATGATATTCTGGATTGTACCGGTGATGCTGCATTGCTTGGAAAGCCTCTTAACAGTGATGAAAAGAATGGCAAGACAACCTATGTGACTTTATTTGGTATAGATACAGCCAGAGCTGAGGTGGAAAGACTTTCGGAGAATGCAAGGCATACACTTGAGAATGTCGATTCAGCAGATGAGAACGAAAAGAAGTTTCTCTTATGGCTGATAGAAAGCCTCGTAAAACGTATGTATTAGATGAAACGAGGTATACTATGGTATTGGATTCAATAAATAAGGCAAATGATATAAAAAATGTTCCTGTCGAGGAGCTGCCGCTGTTAGCTTCTGAAATCAGGGAATTTCTGATAGAGCATATCAGCCATACGGGCGGACATTTAGCCTCTAACCTTGGCACGGTTGAGCTTACGATGGCTATGCACCTTTCATTCGACCTTCCCGAGGACAAGCTTGTGTGGGATGTCGGACATCAGGCGTACACACATAAGCTGCTTACAGGACGTAAGGAGGGCTTTGATTCACTCAGACAGTATGGCGGGATGAGCGGATTTCCTAAGAGGCGTGAGAGCGAATGTGACAGCTTCGACACAGGCCACAGCTCCACATCAATCTCAGCAGGACTTGGATATGTCAAGGCAAGGGATTTGTCGGGTGGGCATAATTATGTTGTGTCCATTATAGGTGATGGTGCGCTCACAGGAGGGCTGGCACTTGAGGCGCTTAATAATGCTGCAGAGAACCAGAGTAATTTTATAATTGTCTTAAATGATAACAATATGTCTATTTCGCCGAATGTAGGTGCCATTTCATCGCTGCTGACAGGCATCAGGGGTGACAATGCCTACAGGGATATCAATGACAATGTAAAGAGCTCACTGAAAAAAATTCCTGTATATGGTGACAAGATAGTTTCACAGGTGCAGAAGGCAAAGAGCGGAATAAAGCAGCTTTTTCTCCCCGGCATGAAATTTGAGGATATGGGAATCACATATCTTGGACCGGTTGACGGTCACGATATAGGTAAGCTGTGCAAGCTGTTTAAGATTGCAAAGAAAATGAACACATCTGTCATTGTGCATGTTATCACCGAGAAGGGAAGAGGTTATGAACCGGCAAGACTGAAGCCGGAGAAATTTCATGGTGTAAGTCCTTTCGATGTGGTAACCGGCAAGCCTGTTGCCGCAGCTAAGACAAGCTATACGGAGGTTTTCTCCAGAAAAATCTGTGATATGGCACAGAAGGATAATAGAATTGTAGCCATCACGGCATCAATGGCAGCAGGAACCGGTCTTTCCAGATTCCAGAAAAGATTTCCGCTGAGATTTTTTGATGTCGGAATAGCGGAGGAGCATGCCGTAACATTTGCGGCAGGTCTGGCAGCAGGCGGTCTCAAGCCTTATTTTGCCGTATACTCTTCATTTCTGCAGAGAGGCTTCGATGAGATTTTACACGACGTCTGTATCCAGGGACTCCCGGTAGTCTTTATGATAGACCGGGCAGGTCTGGTGGGGAGTGATGGTGAGACACATCAGGGCATATATGACTATTCATATATGAATATTATACCGGGGATGACGGTTATGGCTCCTAAGAACAGGCTGGAGTTCATGGATATGATGGAATTTGCGAACAGCTTTGATGGACCTGTTGCAATCAGATATCCAAGGGGTAGTGTTTCGGATATTTTTTCGGATATTAAAAACGAGGTTTATTATGGAAAAGCTGAACGAATCTACGATGGAGAGGGGACTGCCATATTAACTATAGGTGCTTCCATCGAGGAAGGAGCGCAGGTGTATAAGCTGCTTAAGGAAAGAGGGGAAAACCCATCGCTTATCAATGCGCGATTTGAAAATCCTATAGATATAGGACTCATTAAGGAGCTTGAAAATAAGCATGAAAAGCTGCTCACAATAGAGGAGAACATCTCTGCAGGTGGTTTTGGAATGAATGTCCTGCGAGCGGTAAATGAGAACAGAATTAATTTAAAGGTTATAAATGCTGCTCTTCCTGATGAGTATATTCAGCATGGCGGAGTGAATAAGCTTAAGGAGGTATATGGATTTACCCCTGAAGCAATCATAGAAAAACTGGACAGCTATTAAGCTGTATATGCGATTTGCTGTTGAGCGGGAGCAGGTTGCTGTTATGGCATCGTCAGATGATAAATCGCTCGGAAATGAGGATTACTATGAAGGAAAGACTGGATGTGCTTGTTGTTGAACGCAGGCTTGCCGATTCGAGGGAAAAGGCTAAGGCAATCATCATGGCGGGCAATGTGTTCGTGAATGGTCAGCGTGAAGATAAGGCAGGCTCCATGTTTGACGTCACAAGCCAGATAGAAATACATGGTGTTACGATGAAATATGTAAGCAGAGGCGGACTTAAGCTTGAAAAGGCCATGACCCATTTTGATATATCATTGGAGGGCAGGGTATGTATGGATGTAGGTGCCTCAACCGGCGGCTTTACAGACTGTATGCTGCAGAATGGTGCCGTGAAGGTGTATTCCGTTGATGTAGGCCACGGTCAGCTTGACTGGAGACTCCGTCAGGATGAACGTGTTGTTGTGATGGAGAAGACGAATATCAAGTTTGTGACACCGGAGGATATAGCTGATGTTATTGATTTTGCAAGTATTGATGTCTCTTTTATTTCGTTGACGAAGGTTCTTCTGCCTGTGCGTGCCCTGTTAAGGGACGGTGGAGAGGTTGCGGCACTTATCAAGCCGCAGTTTGAAGCAGGAAGGGAGAAAGTAGGCAAGAAAGGTGTAGTGAGGGATAAGGCAGTCCATATTGAGGTTATTGAGAACGTGACGGCATTTGCAGCGGCTAACGGATTTATTCCGCTTAACCTTGAGTTTTCACCTATAAAGGGGCCGGAGGGGAACATCGAATATCTGCTTCATCTTAGAAAGAGTGATGAGGAGCCGGGTGAACTTCCGTTTAATATTCGCGAAATTGTTGAAAAAGCACATGAAATGTTGTAACATATATATAATTTTTTACAGAAGGGTAAGGCTACAGTGATGGAAAAATTTTTTATTGTCACCAACACGGCAAAGGATAAGGATTTAGTTTTTACCAACAGCATAATAGATTATCTGGAGTCTAAGGGAAAGACTTGTTATACGCAGACAAGAGAGGCTGTGAATAATACTGATTATAACTATACAAATGCTGATCTTGTTCCGGCTGATACGGACTGCGTTATTGTACTTGGCGGTGATGGAACACTTATTCAGGCAGCAAGAGATTTAAGCCAGCTGGAGCTTCCGCTTCTTGGAATTAATATAGGAACATTGGGTTTCCTTGTTGATATAGAGAAGGATCAGGCGTTTCCGGCTATTGATTGTGTTCTCGGAGGGGACTATGAAATAGACGAGAGAATGATGCTTGAAGGCAAAGCATACAGGGATGGCAGGCTTATTTATACCAATGTTGCTTTAAATGATATTGTTATTAATAGGAGCGGAGCACTCAGGGTAATTGATTTCGATATATATGTAAATGATGAATATCTGACCTCCTATACGGCGGACGGACTCATCATTTCCACACCTACCGGCTCAACTGCATATAATCTCTCAGCCGGGGGACCGATTGCCCAGCCGAACTCTGAGCTTATTATTCTCACACCTGTATGCCCGCATAAAATCAATCAGAGAAGTATTATCCTCGATTCGTTTGATGAAATCTGTGTTAAGATGAGTAAGAGCCGTTCAAATCAGGAGGAGAGAGTAGCCTCATTTGACGGAGAGCTGCATACCAATCTTATTTCGGGAGATAAGGTTATTATTACAAGGGCACCTAAAAAGGCGAAGATTGTAAAGACAAGCAAGCTTAGCTTCTTTCAAGTTCTGGGAAAGAAAATGAGTGTGATATAGACGCATATATAAAATGAAAGCGGGGATTAAACATGAAGGCTGAACGCCACGCCAAGGTTATTGAACTCATACGCAGGTATGATATAGAAACGCAGGAAGATCTTGCGGACAGACTTAACAGTGAAGGATATAATGTGACGCAGGCAACCGTCTCAAGAGATATAAGGGAGCTAAAGCTGACAAAGGTTTCTAATGGAGCCGGAAAGCAGAAATATGTAATTCTTGATGGTAAAGACAGCTCTATGAGTGATAAGTTTATCCGTATTCTCAAGGAAGCGTATATATCAGTTGATATGGCGCAGAATATTCTTGTTGTCAAGACAGTTTCGGGAATGGCAATGGCGGTAGCCGCTGCGATAGATGCAATGCCATGGCATGAGATTGTCGGCTGTATAGCCGGTGATGACACTGTAATGTGTGCGGTGAGAACAGTTGAGGATACGAAGGATCTCATGGATAAGATACATAAACTGGTAAACAAGTAAAACTCACGGGGGATACCTTTTATACAGAGAGATTCTGTCAGAAGGAGGAAATATATGTTAATTAATTTGCATGTTAAGAATCTTGCCCTTATTGACGAAGCGGATGTCTTTTTTGATGAAGGTCTTAACATTCTTACAGGTGAAACGGGAGCCGGTAAATCTATTTTATTAGGCTCCATAAATCTTGCACTGGGAGCAAAAGCTTCACGCGATATTCTTGGAAAGCATGGGGACTATGCAAGTGTTGAACTTTTGTTTCAGGTTGATGCTTCAACTGTGTCGGCGCTCGCCGCAAAAGATATCTTTGTCACAGATAATCAGGTTCTGATTTCCAGAAAATTCACTGAAAACAGAAATATTATGAAGATAAACGGTGAGAATGTCACTCTGGCAACAGTCCGTGATATAACGTCGCTCCTCATTGATATACATGGTCAGCATGAGCACCAGTCACTTATCTATCCTGCTAACCACCTGCAGATACTTGACAGATATGCAAGGCATGAGCTTGAGTCTGCCATGAAGGAGTATTCCAAGACCTATGAGGAGTACAGGACACTTGGACACAGGTTGTCCGAATTTGACATGGACGAGGAACAGAGAAAGAGAAATCTCGATTTTCTTGAATATGAGATAAATGAGATTGAGGCGGCGGCGATACATCCCGGAGAAGATGGGAGTCTCGAAGCTGAGTACCGCAGAGCGAAAAATTCAAGAAAAATCGCTGAGGCACTCGCACAGGCGGAGGAATGTGTCAATTCGGATGACTGTGATAATGCAACCGAGCTTATCGGCAGGGCGTATAAAGCGGTAAGTGAGGTTATGCAGTATGATGAGGCGATGGAGGGCTTAGCCTCGCAGCTATCGGATATAGAGAGCCTTATATCAGATTTTGAGAGGGAGCTGTCAGCATATATGTCGGGGCTTGAATTTGACGAGGAAAAATATTCACAGCTTGAGGAAAGACTTGATGTGATAAACAACCTAAAGGCGAAGCACGGCGGCAGTATAGAGAATGTTCTTGCGGCACTTGAGGCAAAGAAACAGAAATATGATTTCCTTAATGAGTATGAAGCCAATCGCAGAATTGTACTTGCCGAACTTGAAAAATCTTATGATAAACTTGTAAAAACAGCAGATAATATAAGCAAAATAAGAAAAAAAGCCGCGGCAGGACTTGAAAAAGAAATCACTCAGGCGCTCATGGAGCTTAATTTTTTGAGTGTTGATTTCAGAATTGATTTTAAACCGCTTGAAAAACCTTCTGTAAACGGAATGGATCACGTTGAGTATCTCATCAGTGTGAATCCGGGAGAGGAGCCGAAGCCTCTTGCAAAGGTTGCCTCAGGAGGTGAGCTTTCACGAATAATGCTTGCAATCAAGACTGTCCTCGCAGATCAGGATGAGATAGATACGCTTATCTTTGATGAGATAGACACGGGCATAAGCGGCAGAACTGCACAGATGGTAGCTAACAAGCTTGATCAGATTGCTAGAAAGCGTCAGGTAATATGCATAACCCATCTTCCACAGATAGCTGCGATGGCAAAGAAACATTTTGGAATAATCAAGTCGATAAAGGATAATAAGACAGTAACCAATATAACCGAACTTGATTATGATGGTTCGGTTATGGAGCTTGCCAGAATGCTTGGCGGGGATTCAGTTACGGATACCGCAGTATCCAATGCAAGAGAGCTTAAAAGATACACACCATAATCTGTCTGTTTTAAAATAAATATGTGTTGCATACTAAGACCATACCAAAGCTTCAATACAGACAATCCGTTTCGAGCGAAAACAGATTGCCATGATGATGGATTGGGATGGTCTTTTGTAATGTTTCCATCGTGATTTTGCTTTAAATCGCTCAGAAATGAGGGTTATTATGGAAAGAGTATGCACTGATTGCAGGAAAAAATACAGACGATTTCTTATATGGCTCCTCGCCGCAGGGATAATCGGGTGTGCAGTCTATTATATATATGCTGTCAAAAACTTAATTCCTGATACAATCAATTTAAATAAGAATTCGGTCGAGAGGCTGAATTTTAATGTTCCTTTTGTCGGAACGGTTGAACAGAAGGAGACAGGAGATGATAGTGAAGCTGTGCAGGCATACGCGACAAATGTAAAAGCTGTCAATGTCAATCTTCTTGACACATTGAATATAAGCACGGGTGAGAGCGGAAATTATAATCTTAATTTCAGGCTTTGGGGAATCATCAACTTAAAGAATGTTAAGCTGAATGTATGTGATGAAGTTCTTGTCATTCCCTGTGGCATCCCGGTAGGAATCTATATTGAGACAAGGGGTGTTATGGTTGTCGATATAGGTGACATCACTCTTACCGATGGAACACTCAGGTGTCCCGCCTCAGAGGTGCTGTGGCCGGGAGATTATATAGTAAGCGTGAATGATAACAGTGTTGCGACAAAGGAGGAGCTTATAAACCAGTTAAACCTTCAAGTATCGCAAGGAAGTGAGCATGTCAATATCGGGCTGTACCGCAATGGAAGCTATATACAGGTACGCATAACACCTGTTATAGACAAGGATGGCAAGGCAAGAATCGGAACATGGGTTCGTGATGACTGTCAGGGACTTGGAACCCTCACATATATAGATAAAAATGGGCGCTTCGGGGCATTAGGACATGGCATCAGCGATATAGATACCGGCAAGCTTGTCTCTTCTGGCGGAGGAAGATTATACTGTGCAAGGATATGGTCGATTGTCAAGGGAAAAGCAGGAATCCCGGGTGAGGTTGTAGGTTCAATCAATTACAGCAGTGAATATTTTCTGGGGAAAATAGAGAATAACACCGAAATCGGAATCTACGGCACCTGCCATGAGAATATTTACAAGTACATTGACAGCTATGCTCTGCCTGTGAAATACAAGCAGGATGTAAAAAAGGGCAGGGCATATATAAGAAACTTCATAGACGGTGCAGTGCGCGATTACGAAATATATATAACCGGTGCGGATTTATCGAACAATAATGTCAATAAAGGGATTTCATTTACCGTAACGGACAAGGAGCTGTTAGAGCTTACAGGAGGAATAATTCAGGGAATGAGCGGCAGCCCGATTATCCAGGACGGCTCTGTGATAGGTGCCGTGACCCATGTGCTTGTCAATGACCCGGCTAAGGGGTATGGGATATTCATTGAGGAGATGTTGGAGAAATAAAGCAGTATTAGCGGAAAACTTGAGAGGATGGAGAAATCTGTCCTCTTATTTTAGAATTCAGCACCTAATAAAGATTGTCTGAAGTAATATTAAAGTTGATTTTAAGGTGAAAATGAAGTAATATTGAAAATGTTCGAAAATGTGATTATATATATTCTTAGAAATATATTTTTTTAATTACAGAAGGAATGATTACTTAAGCTGCCAATGACGGAGGAGTTTACAAAAAAATATGGAAAAAGGAAACATCAAAGCATCTAAAAAAATATTACTGACCGGTTTCGAGGCATTCAACGGCAGGACACTAAATCCATCCCAGCTTATAGTTGAGAGAATAACAGCACCGGAGGGTATACAGCTTATTAAGCGGATTCTTCCGGTTGAGTTTGACCGTACCACCGGAATTTTGGAAGAGCTTGTAAAAAAGGAAAGCCCTGATATTATTTTGTCACTTGGACAAGCCGGGAATTCGCCGTATATCCATGTTGAGCGTGTAGCCATCAATATGGACAACGGAATGTATTCGGATGGAACTGCAGTTTTAGCGGACTCTGCGGGCGTGGAAAAGGTGGATAGTGTAATATTCCCGGAAGGAGAAAATGCATATTTTTCGACCTTGCCGGTATGGGATTTGATAAGAAAAGTGAATGAAGCAGGGATAGGCTGCCGCGCCTCCTATTCAGCCGGAACCTATGTATGCAATCATGTGATGTACGTCGGTGCGCACCTTGCCTCAAAATCAGGGAATATGATTTCGGGCTTTGTACATGTCCCGTTTTTGCCGGAGCAGCTACAGGGTAAAAAGGAACTTGACAACCGCTATTCGATGGAGCTTGATGATATGGTGAAGGGAATCCAGATTATGATTGATTATCTGGCAGGTGTATAAGTTTGAAAGTGAAACTTTCAAACAACTTATTGGTGGCAGTACTGCAAGCTATGCTTGCAGTATGCAGGAGGTTAGGAAATATGAAATGTGCATTGGCGGCAATGGGGTTTATAGATGGGGACATACAGTATAATAAGAGTGTTATAATTGACACAATGAAAAATTATTCAGATACAGCGGACATAGTCATATTTGGAGAAGCCTTTCTGCAGGGCTTTTACTGTGCGGATTTCAATGTGGAGCATGATGAAAAGATTGCAGTCAGCCGGAACGATTCGATAATAACCGAAATATGCTCTGCCGCAGAGAAATATAAGCTTGCTGTTTCCTTCGGCTTTATAGAGAAAGAAGGGGATTTATTTTACAGCTCACAGCTTACGGTAGACCAGGCTGGTAAAGTGATTGATTTATACAGAAGAGTATCTCCGGGCTGGAAGGAGAGCTTTGCGGATGAGCATTACCGTGAGGGAGAGGAATTTCATTCGTTCTTATTTCTTGACAGGAAGGTTGTTGTCGGTCTGTGTGGGGATTTATGGTTCGATAGCAATATAGACAGGATAAACAAGCTGCACACGGATGTTGTTTTCTGGCCTGTATATACCGATTTCAATGAACATGAGTGGAATACCTCCGAAAAGCTTGAGTATGCCGCGCAGGCCGGCAGAATCAAAAGCAAGGTGTTATATGTAAATTCGCTATGTAAGGACAGGGAAGCGGATGACATTGCAAGGGGCGGGGCGGCATTGTTTGCCGGCGGAAGGATTGAAGCTGAGATTCCATCAGGACAGGAAGGGATTCTTGTGGTTGAGGTGTAGGAATTGCACGCGTTTGAGTGAAAATAAACATAAAAGCAATCGCAAAATCAATCGTAAAAAAATACGATTGATTTTTTGCGCATTTTTACATATAATATATGTGATAATACCGGAAAGGATGTGGAGAGTATGCGTGAAACAAAGACTGTGGAATTTAAGGAAATGATTACAAATTCATTTTTAAAAACAGTGAGTGCCTTTTCAAATTACAATGGTGGGGACATTTTTTTTGGAATTGATGATGATGGTAATGTAAAAGGGTTACAGGATGTAAAGCAGTCCTGTCTGGATATTGAAAACAAAATAAACGATAATGTTTCGCCACAGCCGGATTATACGATTGAGGTGCAAAGTGATAACACGATAAGGCTTACTGTAAAAGCAGGTGTTCACAAGCCGTATTTATATAAATCAAAAGCATACAAGCGAAATGACACTGCAACAATAGAAGTCGACACCTTGGAATTTTCCAGACTAATTCTGGAGGGAAAAAACATAAGGTTTGAGGAATTGCCATGCAGGGAGCAGGTGTTGACATTTGAATTGTTGTGCAAAAAATTAAAAGAAAGTATTAAAATTGATACTTTTAATAAGGATACATTAAAAACATTAAACTTATATAGCAATGAGAACGGATATAACAATGCGGCAGGGCTTTTAGCTGATAAAAATTATTTTCCGGGAATTGATATTGTGAAGTTTGGCGAGAATATCAGCATAATTCAAAAGAGGTCGACCTTTGAAAATGTATCAATATTGGAGGTCTATGATAGGACAATGCAGGTATTTAAGGACTATTACCAATATGAGGTGATACAGGGCGCAGAACGAAAAAGGATAGAGAAAATTCCGGAGGAGGCATTCAGGGAAGCGATTGCAAACGCACTGATTTACAGAGCATGGGATGTCGAAGCTCAGATAAGAGTTCTGATGTTCGATGACAGATTGGAGGTTATCTCTCCCGGGGGTCTGCCGTCCGGAATATCTGAGCCGGAATATCTATCCGGCAGAATTTCAGTCCTTAGAAACAGAAATCTTGCAAATGTATTTTACAGATTGGGATTCGTCGAGATATTCGGAACCGGAATTACAAGAATAAAACAGCTTTATGAGGACAGTATAAGGAAACCTGATTTTGAAGTGACGGAAAATACAATTAAGATTATACTTCCTATATTTGAGGAAAATCTCAATTTAACGGAGGATGAGAGAGCAGTATACAGTATTTTGAGCAGGACGTTACTTAAGTCAATCGGTGAAATTGCGCCATATCTGCCTTTTGGCAAGTCAAAGACAACACAGTTATTAAAAAAGCTGTGTCAGAAGGGTGTTATAGTAGTTGAGGGAAAAGGAAGAGGAACAAAATATATAATAAAGCAGTAATACAGGAGGCTTTTGCCCCCATTGACATCCGGCCCCAATCGTATTAAAATTATGAATAATTGACCATAAATACGTAAAGCAAAAGAAAGGACAAATATGAAAAAGATAATTGAGCTTTTAAATGACGAGCTTAAGGCTGCATTTTCGGCATGTGGCTATGATGAGAAGTATGCCAAGGTTGTTGTATCCAACAGACCGGATTTATGCCAGTACCAGTGCAACGGCTGTATGGCGGCAGCCAAGGAATATAAGAAGGCACCTGCAATTATTGCGGGTGAGGTAGTGGAAAAGCTTGCGGAGAGCAGCACATTTTCCAAGGTAGAGGCAGTTAATCCGGGCTTTATCAACATGAATCTTTCCGGACAGTTCATAGCTGATTATGTAAAAGAGATGGGAAGCCATGAGAAGTTCGGCTGTGATGAGACTAAGAAGAACAAGACAATCATGCTTGACTACGGCGGAGCTAATGTAGCCAAGCCTTTGCATGTAGGACATCTTCGTCCGGCTATCATCGGAGAGAGCCTTAAGAGAATATGCGCATACAACGGATATGACACAGTAGGCGATGTTCACCTTGGCGACTGGGGACTTCAGATGGGTCTTATAATAATGGAGCTTAAGAACAGAAAGCCGGAGCTTCCTTATTTTGATGAGAGCTTCACAGGTGAGTACCCGGCGGAGGCACCTTTCACGCTTGCAGAGCTTGAGGACATATATCCATGTGCGAGCAGGAAGTCCAAGGAGGACGCTGAATTTGCGGAGGCGGCACATCAGGCTACAGTTATGCTTCAGAGAGGACACAGAGGCTACACTGCAATCTGGAAGCATATAATGAATATCTCCATAGCAGACCTTAAGAGGAACTATGACAATCTTAACGTGAGCTTCGATGTATGGAAGGGTGAGTCAGATGCTAAGCCTTATATAGAGGATATGCTGAAGAGCTTTGTGGACAAGGGCTACGCATACGAGAGTCAGGGTGCATTGGTAATCGATGTCGCACAGGCTGATGATAAGAAGGAGATTCCGCCATGTATTGTCAGAAAGTCCGACGGTGCGGCTCTTTATGCCACAACAGACCTTGCCACAATGATAGAGAGAGAGAAGCTCTATCATCCGTTTAAGTATATATACACAACTGATAAGCGTCAGGAGATGCATTTCACACAGATATTCAGGGCTGCCAAGAAGACAGGTATTGTTCCTCAGGACACAGAGATGGATTTCTTAGGCTTTGGTACGATGAACGGCAAGGACGGAAAGCCGTTTAAGACAAGAAACGGAGACCTTTTAAGACTTGAGTACCTTATAAAGGATGTCGAGGATGCTGTATACAACAAGATTAAGGAGAACCGCGATGTCGCTGATGATGAGGCACGCGCCACAGCCAAGGTTGTAGGCCTTGCGGCAATCAAGTACGGTGACCTCTCCAATCAGGCATCAAAGGATTATATATTTGATATAGACAGATTCACCTCATTTGAGGGAGATACAGGTCCTTATGTTCTCTATACAATTGTCCGTATCAAGTCCATTTTAAACAAGTATGAGCAGACCTACGGAGCGCATAGCCTTTCTGTTGCAGACAGAATGAAGGATTTTGTCGCACCGGAGGGAGCAAGTGAGACAGACCTCTGCCTGCTTCTTACCAAGTTTTCTGAGGTTATAGAGAGCGCTTACGCGGAGCTTGCACCTCACAAGATATGTAAGTTCATCTACGATGTGGCGAATGTGTTTAACAGCTTCTACCATGATACAAAGATTCTCACTGAGGAGGATGAGAAGAAGCGCAACAGCTACATTGCGCTCATAACACTCACTAAGAGCATACTTGAGACATGCACAGACCTTCTTGCGATAAAGGTTCCGGATAGAATGTAAGGAGAGAGTTATATGGCAAAAAATCAATCAAAGGATATGACGGTTGGAAATCCGTTCCAGATTATTTTATTTTTTGCGATACCGGTTCTGATAGGAAATGTATTCCAGCAGCTTTACAGCATGGTGGACACGATTATTGTAGGTCAGAGCCTTGGAACAGAGGCTCTTGCCGCGGTAGGCTCTACAGGCTCATTGAATTTCCTCGTAAACGGTTTCTCTACGGGAATAGCCGGAGGCTTTGCGGTTCTGCCGGCGCAGTTCTTTGGCGCGAAGGATGAGAAAAGGCTTAAGAAAAGTGTCGGACAGGCGATATTGCTATGCCTGTTCTTCACGGTTCTTCTCACAGCACTTTCAGTTATATTTACCAGACCGGTGCTTGTGCTTATGAAGACGCCGGAGAACATCATTGGTATGGCGGATGTGTACATCAAGACGATTTTCTGGGGAATATGCGCGACAATACTCTATAATATGTGCTCCTGTGTGATAAGGGCGCTGGGTGACAGCAAGACACCACTATATTTTCTTATTCTCGCATCATTTTTGAATATAGGGCTTGACCTCTTATTTATAATAGTGTTCAAGTGGGGTGTTTTCGGTGCTGCATTTGCGACAGTGCTCTCACAGGGTGTTTCGGGAATACTCTGCGTCATATATGCATTGAAGAAATACAGCATACTGCACCTGTCGAAGGAGGATTTTAAGCCTGATTTTTCCATGATGGGAAAACATCTTGCGATAGGACTTCCGATGGCATTCCAGTTTTCGATAACAGCCATAGGAACGATAGTGCTCCAGAGTGCGCTTAATACCTTCGGCTCCGATAAGATTGCGGCGTATACGGCGGGCTGTAAGGTTGAGCAGCTTGTCACACAGATTGGACCGGCTATCGGAGTTACGATGGCTAACTATGCAGGTCAGAATCTCGGTGCAGGACGGCTTGACAGAATAAAGAAGGGTGTCACAAGCTGTACAATAATGACAGTTTCACTCGCAGTTGTATCGGCGATAGCGCTGTACTTCGGTGCGGAATGGCTGTCTGGGCTCTTCATTTCGGGAGACCAGCCGGAGGTTGTTGCCTCAGCGGTCGAGTATGTGAATACAATATGTGTATTTTTCCCAATTTTATATATGATTTTCGTATATAGAAATGTTCTTCAGGGAGTGGGAAGAAGTCTCATGCCTCTCATGGCAGGCGTTTTTGAGCTTATAGCGAGATGCGTTGTATCGTTTACGCTTCCTCAGAGGATGGGATATGTCGGAGTATGCCTTGCAGGTCCGGTTGCATGGATTGCGGCTATGGTTCCGCTATGCATTGCATATTATATAATAATGGGAAAGATGATAAAGAAGAGCAGGCTTGCACAGGCATAAAACAGATACAGTTTTAAAATGAATTAAGACATATTTTTAGTTTAAGCTGATGTATAGATATATAATATACATCAGCTTAAACTAACATTGACATAATGAAAGAAAATCAATTTCATGTATGGAATGTAAATCGAAGGATTTTTCTTTACACGGAGAAAGAATAGAGTCCTTCACACAGGATTTATTACAGAAGGCAGCCGAAAGATATGCGGCTGTTTTTTTATCTGCTAAAATGTCAAAGATAGTCATACGGATATCATTTCTTTCCAGAAACGAATCCGACATATATTCACAATCCGACAGTGATTTTACAATGCCGTCACCGGTAAGCTTGGTGTATGCCTCATACCTGCTCCAGAATGAGGAGAAGTCATACTCGTCCATGGCATACGGCATGCGCTTTAGGAGGGCAGGTGAAGGCTTTCGGATATCCTGTATATCAAGGCCAAGCTCAAAAGGCGCCACAGCGCACGCTATTGCGGTCTTACAGTGGCTTATGTTGAAAAAGATATGCTCAAAAGGTGCTTCAAGATATGGCTTGCCATTTCTGCCATATCTAAAGCTGATGCGATGACCAATCTCATAAGTATCCGAGGAAGTGAAGCACCAAGAATACTCCCTTGAAAGGGCACGGCACAGCAGAACAAAGGAAAGCACACTCACAGCCCTTTCCCTTGCAGGAATGATTCCCTCCGCCTTCTTCCGCCTGAAATCTGGAAGTAGAGGGGAGATATCTGAATATATTTTTTCAAAATCTGCTGTGGTGAGCGATTCAGGAATAATTGAATAATAAATCACTGCCTGTTCCTCCATGGCTTATGGTTTACTTAGGATTCGGGTGTCAAAACATGCCGTACATACCCAGCCGTGTATAACGTATTATGTTTATGCATATCACGACTTTTGGGAGAAGCTTAGATGTTCTTAGAACTCTGTTCACACCCTAGCCGGAACCGGCACGGATGCCGGTTCAGAAGCAATGCATACAAGGATGTATGCTTTGCTTCGGTGGCGAACGTATAGAATACCTTTATCAGAGTTCTTAGAACATCTTGCTTCGGACAACGGAGCTGATATGCATAAATATAATACGTTATACACTCATAGATTAATTATGCATGTTTTGACACCCGAATCCGCGTTGATAACTGTGTATCGCAGATTTTATTCAGTACGCAATCTTCTCCTCCCAAGGAAGGCTTCCGTCCTCGTAGTCTGCAAGTGAAGGGCAGCAGAGGCGTATCGCAGCCGCAAGCTTCTTCATCTTAAGACTGATTGGGGTGTCTTGGCGGCGCATACACTCCTTTGTAGTGTTTCCCATGTAGAAGGAAAATAATTCGGCGCGGTCTTCAAGACGGTTGGTTTTGCCGTAAACGGATGTGAAATACTGATTGTAAATGTCTGTATCAATGCTGTAGATGGTTCCCTGATAATCGTCAGTGCCGTACAGTGCGGTATCGGTATATGGGTCGGTATCCAGAATATCATCGGCATTATCAAAATTATATCTTATACAGTACTCAATGAAGTGAAAAAGCTCATGGTGGAATGCAAGCGTGAAGTATAAATCTGAGTTGTCACAGCTTAGTGCAATCTGTATTGAACTGTTCAGGCTTCCGTCAGTATAACCATCTGCACCGCCGAGTGTATCAATCAGGTTGATGGTTATCGGTGAGTATGTGTTAAGGTCAGAAAAAAAGCTGGGAGGGTATTGCCTAAGACAGTCCTCAAGCAATGCAAGTCTGGAGGCGATAAGCTCCGCATCTGTTATTCCGGTGCCCGATGTGTTATAGCTCCATACAACAGAATTGCCATAGCGTATATTTATGCCGTAGGTACTGTTGATCCGCTCAAGATTTTCTAAGTTCCGGGCTGCAGTTTCATTGGCAGTATTTTCCGAAGCATCAGAAGCGGTATTATCTGTAGCTTCCGTTGATTTTTCAGTTATAGCCTCATTCGAGGTTTCGTTTGGAAATCCGGTTAAATTCTCGTCTGAACCCCCGGTGGAAGCTTCAGAGGTAATATCTGATGGTATTTCGTGGGATGTTTCAATTGACGATTCTTCAGTGGAAGTGCCGGTTTCATAAATTGAAGTATCGTTATGATATACCGCGTCCGGAGTATATTCGGAAGAGAGCGGCATCTCTGTTTCCGGGGGTGTCATATCTCCTGAGACAGGAAAATTGTCCCTCTGGCATGCGGACAACGCAAATAGTACTGTCGAGGATGACAGTACACAGAAAAATTTATGAAAAGTCCTGAAAAAATAATGGGACTTATTGTTATTTTTATACATAAAAGGAAGCTCCTCAAAATTCTGTTAAAATCTATATAAAGGCTGTGAAAACAGCTCTATATATAGGATAATGGGAAGCTTCCTTTTTTTCAATACATATATTTGTTTAATTTTTTTAACTTATCAGGTAACTTTTGTGCATAATTACAATTACTGCTCTGTTGCTACACGTTTTGCATAGCTCATAGCCTTCTTTACAGGTGGAAGCATGAGAATGATAACAGTTACAACACCTTCGAGAAGTATGTATGCGTAGTTGTAGCAGATAGGATATATAGCGGCAAGGCTTGAAGGGAAAGACTCAGGCATATAATCCATCCAGTATATATAACCGCCGATTGTGTGGAAAAGACCGCGGGCGAGAATGGCAACGATATAACCTATCACAAGTCCGTTCTTCTTCTTGTAAAAGAAGCCTGATACACCGAGTGCTGCAAATGCGAAGAAGTAATCGAGGCATGCCTGCATAGGTGAGAGGATGTAGGTTCCGCCACCCTGTAAGAACTGCATGATTCCGTATGCAAATGCACAGGTAAGACCAATCTTAGGACCATACCAGTAACCTATAAGGGTTATAAAGAGCATGGAAAAAAGTGTTACCGAACCGCCCCATGGCATCTTGATAAGCTGCACATAGGATGTCGCAAAGCCGAGCGCCAGCATTACTGCTGAGAATACGAGCTGCTTGGTCGAAAAGAGCTTCTTTTTTTCCTTGGATACGCCGCTTGAAATAAAGGCGGCAAGAACAAGTAAAATAACCGCAAGCACAATGAATGCGATGATACCGGCGGTAGTGAGGGTATAGAAACCATCTTCCGCATTGAAGAAAAGTGACATAAAAAAGTCCTCCTATGAAAAATATAATTCAGGAGGGGCCTACTTTGGTGAGAATCAGTTTGCGGCAAAAATGCCATACAGCGTGCTTCCTTACGCCGGTATTAACCGGATCAAGTAGTGAGGGTCTGGCTTACAGCCACTCTCAACCCATGTGGGTTCCCCTAGCGGCAGGTCATGCCTGCAATGCTTAATATACATAATTGTGATATTTTTGTCAATTATAATTTTTAATACTTTTTGTTTTGAAATAAATGTACAATTGTGTTATCATAATTTGGTATGAACTTTTCGAAAGTAATATAGGTGGATTTTGGAGGAAGATGATGAACGCAGATGTTAAGAAGAGCTTTCTTGTAAATGGAAATGCCTTTTCTGATATTAAAAGAATTATAGGCATTGTGAGCGGCAAGGGTGGAGTTGGAAAGTCAACTGTGACGTGTGCACTTGCGCGCCGGCTTGCGTCTATGGGCTACAAGGTCGGAATAATGGATGCCGACATAACGGGGCCATCCATACCGCGCATGATGGGAGTAGCAGAGCGCTGTGAGGAGAATGATAAGGGAATCGTACCACCTTGTTCGGCGGAGGGAATAAAGATAATTTCCATGAACCTTCTCTTGAAGAATGAGGATGACGCGGTTATATGGAGAGGTCCTGTTATTGCTAACTGGGTTAAGCAGTTCTATACGGATGTATACTGGGGAGAGCTTGATTTTCTACTGGTTGATATGCCGCCCGGAACAGGGGATGTCCCACTTACTGTTTTCCAGTCGTTGCCTATTGATGGAATTGTGCTTGTGACTTCACCGCAGAGCCTTGTCTCCATGATTGTGAAGAAGGCATACAATATGGCAGCCAAGATGGATGTTCCGGTGCTTGGAATAATAGAGAATTACAGCTATTACAGATGCCCGGATTGTGGAAGGGTTGAGAAGATATTCGGCGAGAGCCATATTGATGAGGAGGCGGAGGCAATCGGTGTACCTGTACTTGCAAAGCTTCCTATCAATCCGGAGCTTGCCAAGGCAGCGGATGAGGGCAGATACTTTGGATTTGAGGAGCCTGTGGATGTGACACCGATTGTTGAAGGTCTTTTTGACACAGTGCTGTTTGACCTTGACGGAACACTCACGGACCCTAAGCAGGGAATAACCTCCTGCGTGCAGTATGCACTTGCCGGTATTGGAATAGATGAGCCGGAGCTTGATAATCTTACGGATTTTATAGGACCGCCTCTCAAGGAGCATTTTATGGAGAGGTACAAGCTCGATGAAAAAACAGCGTTAGTGTGTGTTAACAAATATCGTGAAAGATACAACCCTGTAGGCGTCTATGAGAACAAGCTGTATCCGGGAATTGACAAGGTGCTTGCCGGGCTTAAGAGCCGCGGTATCAGGCTTGCCGTTGCCAGCTCCAAGCCGACGATGCTTGTGAAAGTGGTGCTTGAACATTTTGACCTTATGAAATATTTTGATGTGGCTGCCGGAAGTGAGCTTGACGGAACACGCACAAGGAAATCCGATGTCATCAAATATGCCTTTGAGCTGCTTGATGAGAAGGGCTTATCGCATAAGAACCCGATAATGGTCGGGGACCGCAAGCATGATATTATCGGAGCAAAAGAGGCAGGAATCCCATGCATGGCGGTTGCTTACGGTTACGGTTCAATGCAGGAGCTTACAGCAGAGCATCCTGATTTTATCGCAGAGAGTGTTGAGGCAATAGCTGATATCATAAGATAGACAGCGGAATGGAGAGTGCTTTGAAAAAAACATTGAAGGAAGTCTGGAGGCTGGTATATCCGGTATTGATATATTTTGTGGCTGCATTTGTAGTACAGTATGGCTCAATGCTTGTATTGACGAGACTTGCGATAAAGAGTGGGGATATTATAGTTTCATCGGATATCACTGCAATGAATGAACAGCTTGCACGGCTGATAAATAAATACAGCCTTTTGATTACGGCACTTACGAACCTTGTGTTAATGCCTGTGTTTGCCATCCTGCTAAGGCGCGATGACAGGAAGAGGATACAGCTTCAGGGATTTTCATATACCGGTCTGGATATAAAGAATGTGTGTCTTATAGCAGTACTTGGAATGAGTGCGGCTGTGAGTGTCAATGCCATAGTTTCACTCAGCGGACTTGCGTATTTTTCGCCTAAATACCAGCAGGTTTCGCAGATAATATATTCAGGCGGTATCTTTATGGAAATAGTATCCGCTGTTATAGCTGCACCTTTGCTTGAGGAATTATTATTCAGGGGAATGATATATAAAAGGCTGAGGGATTTATGCAGTGCCAAGACGGCAATACTTGTATCAGCGGCGTTTTTTGGTATATTCCATGGCAATCTGGTACAGTTCGTATATGCTTTTATAATTGGAATTATGCTGGCATTTGTCTATGAAAAAATGAAGACAATCTGGGCACCGGTTATTTTTCACATTGGAGCCAATTTGATTTCCGTGCTTATCACGGAATTAATGCCTGAGGGATTTATAAACGGTTTCGTGATGCTTGCAGCCATGGCAATATGTCTTGTAATTACAGTATTTCTATTGAAATATATATATAATTATAATGCCGGAACCAGGCCGGAAAAAAAGAGTGAGGTAGTCGAGGAGTATGAATAGTAAAATATTATCTATTGCAGTTCCATGTTACAATTCACAGGCATACATGGAGAAGTGTATCAATTCACTGTTAGAGGGCGGTGAAGAAGTTGAGATTATTATAGTGGACGATGGCTCTGCCAAGGATGATACGGCAGCGATTGCTGATGGATACGCGGAAAAATACCCTACGATTGTAAAAGCTGTACATCAGGAAAACGGAGGTCATGGCGAGGCTGTAAACACGGGACTCGCCAATGCGACAGGAGCCTTTTTTAAGGTTGTTGACAGCGATGACTGGGTTGACAAAAAAGCGTACAGGAAGCTTCTGGACATTATGAAAAAATCACTTGCGGATGATGATAAGCTTGATATGCTGATTTCCAATTTTGTGTATGATAAGCAGGGGGCACATCATAAGAAGGTGATGGGCTATCATAATGTATTGCCGAAAGATAAATATTTCACATGGCAGGATGTCGGTCACTTCAGGGTTGCACAGTATATTCTCATGCATTCCGTAATCTACAGGACTGAGCTTTTGAGGGAGTGTGGACTTAAGCTGCCGAAGCACACATTTTATGTGGATAATATCTTCATTTTCAATCCGCTTCCTTATGTCAAGAGGATGTATTACACGGATGTGGTTTTTTATCATTACTTTATAGGCAGGGATGACCAGTCGGTAAACGAGGCAGTCATGATTAAAAGAATAGACCAGCAGATAAGAGTCAATAAGCTTATGATTGACTATTTTGATTATGATGCGATAGATGAACGTCCGTGCATGAAGTACATGCAGAACTATGTGAATATAATGATGACAATATCCTCAGCGTTCTGTGTACTTTCAAAGGATGAAGGAAATTATAAGAAAAAGCATGAGCTGTGGATGTATCTTAAAGAGAAAAATCCTAAGCTCTATAAGAATATTAAGCATACATTTATGGGAATTGCCCTAAGCTGGGAGGGTAAGCCTGCAAGAGTAGTCCAGAGGGCAGGCTACAGGCTTTTCCAGAAGATAATTGGATTTAACTAAGACACACTATTTATACTAAAAAGCGTTGGCATGTATTGACATGTACCGGTGATTCTGCGGAGATGTCAATATTGCCAACGCTTTTTGATTGAAAAATATGATTTTGTATGATTTATGATAAATATAAATACTAGTTCCAGGCTTTTTCGTCAACGTACGCTGCAAATCTGGTTTTATATATCAGAATATATACTATACGTCCCATAACACAGCCGCCGACAACATCGATTATTGAATGCTGCTTTAAGAATATTGTTGACAGGCAGATGAGCACGCAGAGCACAAAAGAGGCATTTTTGATAAAACGGCTCTTTATCTTATCGGATTTATTGATTGCCACATGAACTCCTATTGAGTTATAGACATGTATGCTCGGAAACACATTGGTGGAAGTGTCCGTTTTGTAAAGCCATGCTACAAGTCTGTTGATTATATTGTCATCCCTAAGCTCTGCCGGACGGAAATTATACAGCCCATTAGGAAAAATATAGCAGATAATAATATAAACGGTCATTCCGATAATCAGAAAACTCATAAGCTTTATAAAATCACGCTGTGAATTAAATATAAAATATACAGCACTTCCCGCAACATAGACAAACCAAAGCAGATAAGGTATTATAAAAATAGGTATAAATGGAATTAAGTTATCAATAGGTGAATTGAGCGCCGTAAATTCAGTTGTGATTGTCTGTTCCAGATATTGAAAACATAATAGATATACAGGTGTGTACAGTGTAAGCAGCGCGTGCTTATACTTTGATATAAAATTTTTCATGACTTCCCCTCGTCTTTCAAAATGTATATATACTCTTTTGTGCTTTTTAATAAGCATTGTAATATGATAACATAGCGCGGTAAGATAGACAAGTTTTTTTTGCTGGGACAGTGGTGTCAGACCCCTGTGTCCCAACATCTGGGACACAGGGGTCTGACACCACTGTCCCATTGCAAACGTGGGAGCTTTATGTTATAGTTAGTGAGTTGAAATTATATGAATTATATTCTAAAAAGAGGTTTGCAATAGATGAGACTTTTGATAAGAAATCTTACAGTTACCAATGAAGATGAAACGCTGCTTGATGATGCGGCATATACGTTTTATCAGGGAAATGTATATTGTATAAATGCGCCGGATGACAGCAGGGATGCGCTGTTTAACAGCATTGTTTATGGAAAAACTTCTGATTCCGGGAAGATTGAACTGATATGTAATGGAAGGAACTGTATGGCTCCTGCCATGATTTCAAGGTTTCCAGAGGAGCCGTTATTTCCTGAATTTCTTACAATCAGGGAATTCCTTAAATATTATATAGATATGAACCGTAGCAGCATCAAAGAAGTGAAATCAATAGAGGAATACCTTGAGCTTGGGGAGCTTTCGAATATCAGGGGAGACAGGCTTTTAAGAGATTTTACTTTGGATGAGAGGGTAAGATTACAGTATCTATGCTTTCTGATAACCATGCCGACAGTACTTATAATAGACAGCATAAAGAATATCAGAAATGTAGATTTTCTTAAGAAAATAAAAAACTATCTGGATTGCATAAAAGAGAACGGCATAGTTCTTGTTGGGTGCAGGGATAAATCTATTTCCGTGTTTATAGGTGACGAAGAATTAAGCGTCGTGGATGGAAAACTTCGGGGAGGCAGATAAATGAGAGAGAGGATATTGTATCAGTTTCTCCTTGAAGCGGATAATGAGAGCGGAAGATTGAGAAATATGCTGCATATAGGGCAGAAGGTCAAGAAAACGTCCATTGTTAATGCCGCACTGAAGATAGTGCTTGATATAGTGACTAAAATAATATATGTTATGCTGTTTATGTATATTCCATATAGAATTTTGTCGACAATCAGTGTATGGGAGGGGTTTCAGCTTAGGCAGTCGATTGTATATTTTACCGTTTTTTTGAGTTGTATATGCGGTTCCCTTATAAATTCGGGAATGTTTGAGGTGGATGAGGATGCACACTTTCTGCTTGTAACCATGCATGTTGAACCATCACTCTTTTTTAAAGAGAGAATGATTTATAAACTTTTAGTTGATGGACTGGGATTCGGGCTTGCATACTGCCTGATAGGATTAGACTTTGGACATGCATTTTACCTCATGGTGTGGGTACTCATTTCAAGACTGGTAGGAGAGCTTATCAACCTGTATGTGTTTAGATATACCGGAAAAATGATAAGCGAGTTGACAATTGTCACAATTGCGATAATGGGGACATGTGTCTTTATGACGTACGGTTTTTCATTCCTAAGAAACAGAGTTGTTGACTTTACCGGCTACATATATAATTATGTATGGCTGATGGCGGCGCTCATTCTGGCAGCAGTTGCCTTATATGCATTGTTTAATTATGCAGGATATGGTTATATAGCAGGAAGATACATAGAACGCTTGAGGTTACGTGATGGTGAAATTGATACAGCCGAGAGCAGATATGGAGATATGCTGCTAAATGAATACTCAAAGAATGGATATTTTCATATCTATGATAAAGACAGAAAAAGAGGTCTGGAATATCTCCACAAAGTATTTTTTAAAAGAAATTTTGATTATATAAGAAATACTATAGCTGCAAGAAGCATACTTATTGTTATCGCCTGTGTGGGCGCAAGTGTTGTCTGCCGTATGTCACAGCAGGACACACGCGATACGATATGGAATGTCATGTGTAATGCAATGCCAATAATGGTATTTATTATGTACTGCCTTTCGGTCACCCCGAAGCTGTGCAGGACGATGTTCTGCTATATAGACCATGATATATTGCAGTCAGGAAGCTATGTCGGAAAAAGGTATAACTTTCTTAATTATGTTGTGCGCTTGAAAATGATGACAGTATGTGAAGTATTTCAGGCAATAGTTTTATGCGCTGCATTTATAATTGTGGGTGTGGCGTCGGGCAATGCAAAGAACATAGCGGAGATAGTGCCGGTATGCGTCGGGATAATATTGTTGGCAGTGTTCTATGCATTGTTTAATCTGCTGGTATATTATGTATGTCAGCCTTACAACAGTGAGCTTAAGGTTAAGGGATATACCTTTTTCGCTGCACATGCTGGAATGCTGGCTATATGTTATGGCTGCGTCTATGTCTCTTGTACGGCATTGGTTTTCGATATGGTTCTTGCAGTTGTATTGGCGGTTATGCTCAGCCTGTCGGCAACACTGGTGTACCATTTTTCTAATATTACCTTCAAGGTGAGATAATGGATGGATATGGGACAAGGGTATGGTATGTGTGCAGGTATTGGAACTCATACCATACCCTTCACCCATGGAAATAATGAATAAAAATAAAAAAAGTTGTTGACAATTATTCAACAGAGTGATATAGTAATCAAGCAAGCTAATTCAAGGCAAGCGAATATGGGGTCTTAGCTCAGCTGGGAGAGCATCTGCCTTACAAGCAGAGGGTCATAGGTTCGAGCCCTATAGGCCCCATACTTATCAATTTAATATGGCGAGATAGCTCAGTTGGCTAGAGCACATGGTTCATACCCATGGTGTCAGGGGTTCAAATCCCTTTCTCGCTACTACCTGAACCGGAGATTATAAGTCTCCGGTTTTTTGCTTTGCATCGAATATTATAATTTGTCATAACGAATCGGGCGAAAATCTCTGTTTTGTGAGGTAATAAAATACAATTCATAGTGTTTTTTTGATGGATAACCTGTGATAAAATGTAAAAGTAATTAATTATAGAAAATAACCGCTAAGCTGCAGGCAATCGCAGAACGATTCAATCTTCGGGCTGTGTTTTGCAGCCGCTTGAGCTGTCAGGATAAGAAAAGAGGATTGGCATGAAAAATAATGAGGTCAGCAGGATAAAGCTCCCTGCAATATTCACAGACAATATGGTTTTTCAGAGGAGAGCGCATGTGTGTATATGGGGTGAAGCACAGGATACAGAGTATATAGAAGCAGCCATAGCAGGGCAGATAAGAAGGACTAGGGTTATTGACGGACGCTTTGAGCTGAAACTTAACCCGATGGAAGCCGGAGGACCTTATGAACTCTGTGTTAAAGCAATGCAGACCGATGAGCAGGGGACAGTAAATAAGAATGAATCCGACACCATAGCTGCGGATACCATAGTCTTTAAGAATGTCCTTGTCGGTGAGGTATGGCTTGCGGGCGGTCAGTCGAATATGGAGCTGGAGCTTCAGAACAGCGATAATGGCAAAGAGATTGTGGCGCACACACAGGATGACCTGCTGAGATTTTATTACACACCTAAGGTTAGCTATATATGCGATGAGCTTCTAAAGGCTGAGGAGGAGAGCTGCTGGATGAAGTGTGAGCCGGGAACAACCGCGGCATGGTCGGCGGTTGCATACTATTGGGCTGTGAGAATCAGGAAAGAGCTTGATGTCCCTGTCGGAATAATCGGCTGTAACTGGGGCGGAACCTACGCACATAACTGGGTCAGCCGGGAGAGCCTTCTTGGTCATGAAAAGACTGCGCATTTTGTCACGGAATATGAGGATATGGTGGCACATCAGGATTTTGATGAATACCTTAAGGAGCTTGAGGAGTACAGGGAATATTATAAAGAGTGGGTCAAGAGAGTCGATGCGTGCTATACAAGAGATCCTGAGATAGAGTGGTCTGAGGTACTCAGGCTGTGCGGTGAGAATCGTTGGCCGGGACCATCGGGACCACATTTTGAGTACAGACCATATGGTTTGTATGAGAGCATGCTCATAAGGGTGGCTCCATATACCATAAAGGGTGCCCTGTACTATCAGGGTGAGAATGACGAGAACAATAATGAGATATACGATATACTGCTTGAGAATCTTATAACGGAGTGGAGAAGGCTCTGGCATGACGATGAGCTGGCGTTTTCCATTGTGCAGCTTCCGGTACATGACCCGGATACGGAGAAAACGGGGCGTGGCTGGGGAGGTATAAGAAGAGCGCAGGATAAGATATGCCGCACGATAAAGAACACATCGCTTACGGTTATAACGGACTGCGGCAATAAGAAGAATATTCATCCTACGGACAAAAAGACGGTTGGAGAGAGGCTTGCCGCAAATACCTTGAAGGATATCTACGGACTTGCCGGGTATAATGGAAACGGAGCAAGGCTTGCCGGATATGAGTTTACATGCCGGGATGGACATGAGGGAATATTGCTTCGTTTTTCCGGGGCTGAGGACGGCTTTTACAGAAAAAAAGAGGACTGCGAAGGTGCTGCAAGTCAGGAGGAGCTGGTAAGGGTTGACAATCCGGGCGAAAAAATGGTATTTGGAGCGGGGGATAGCAAAAATGTGCCTTTGGGCTTTGAGATAGGCTGTAGAAATATCGTGGCAGGCTCTGATAATGATAAGAATGAAAAGGTGACATATTACCGTGCTATAGCCGAGCTTGCAGGCGGAGATATATTTATTTACAATGAAAATGTAAGCGGACCTGTTAGTGCAAGATACGGCAATGACAATTATTTCCGTCCGATTTTCCTTGACAAATGCGGCAGACCGATTGTACCATTCTGGATATAATAAAGAGATGAAGCCGTCTTTTGCGCGGATACAATGTGAAAAGGCGGTTTGCGGAATAGGAGCGGATTGATATGAGAGTTGGAATGGGATATGATGTTCATAGACTGGTGCCGGAACGGGACCTTATTATCGGCGGAGTGAAGATTCCTTATGAGAAGGGACTTTTAGGACATTCGGATGCGGACGTGCTTTTGCACGCCATTATGGATTCACTTTTAGGTGCGGCGGCACTTGGAGATATCGGTAAGCATTTTCCGGACAATGACCCGGCATACAAGGGGGCAGACAGCCTTATGCTGCTTGGAAGAGTTGGGGAGATTTTGTCCGAGGAGGGATATGTTATTGAGAATATCGACAGCACAATTATTGCCCAGAAGCCTAAGATGGCACCGCACATTGAACAGATGAGAAGGAATATCGCAGACACGCTTGGGCTTGATATAAGCAGGGTCAATGTAAAGGCGACTACTGAGGAGGGGCTTGGCTTTACCGGAACAGGTGAGGGAATTTCCGCCCAGGCTGTTGCACTTATAATGTCTGTTGAAAATTATATTTATGACAATATTGCCAGGGGACAGTTTATCTCAAGTGACGGCCCAGCAGGAAATGCCGGAGGCTGTGCCGGCTGCAGCGGCTGCGGCAGAAGATAAAAAGTGATTGACAAATTCGGCTTCGGTGCATATTCTAATAATGTGAAATATGAAAAATGCTAAGACGGAAAAGAGTAGTGAAGTGCCTGCTGTCACAGAGAGAAGAACTCATCACGCGCTGATGATGCTGGAAGTTCTTTACACAGCCTTTGCGAAGTGCATTCCTGAGCATGACGGGGGAATACAGTATCCTGTCACGGCGGACACCGTTAACAGTCATCGAGATAGGAGGCATATGCCTTCTAAGTAGAGTGGAACCGCGATAACCTTGCCTCTATATTCTGGAGGCAGGGTTTTTATTTTCTCAGCAGGAAGGACTATGGATAATTGCGAAGCTTAGTCCGTGGCAGAGTCCATTGTGGAATCCTGCCGGTACACTTCCATACACGTTCGTACTGTACATAAGCATATTGTAAAAAGGGAGAAATTCATGTTTGATATTATTAAGCAGGAAATTGCGATAATACGTGACAGGGATCCGGCAATCAAGTCGGATATGGAGGTCTTTTTATATCCGTCATTTAAGGCTATACTTAAATACAGGAAGGCACATAAACTATACCTTAAAAAGCATTATTTCCTTGCACGTCTGGTTTCACAGCGTGCGGCTAGAAGAACCGGTATAGAAATCCACCCGGGAGCTACAATAGGAAAAGGACTGTTTATCGACCATGGTCATGGGGTTGTGATAGGTGAGACTGCGATTGTGGGGGATAATGTCACGCTGTATCAGGGAGTAACTCTTGGCGGTACAGGTAAGCAGAAGGGAAAGAGACATCCTACACTTGAGGACAATGTCATGGTGGGAACCGGAGCTAAGGTGCTTGGAGATATAGTAATCGGAGCCAATTCGATGATTGGTGCAGGTTCGGTTGTTCTTAATGATGTTCCGCCTAATTCCACTGTTGTGGGGGTTCCGGGTCGGGTTGTCAAGCGCGACAATATAAGGGTGCCTAGCGCAGATCTTGATCAGGTTCATCTGCCGGATCCTGTTATGAATGATATACAGCAATTAAAAGAAACAGTTGCAAGACTGGTAAAACAATTGGAGGAATAGATTACAATGGAAAACAGAATTCGTTTTTTTAACACACTCACAAGAAATATTGAGCTTTTTGTCCCGAATGAGGACGGAAAGGTTAAGATGTATACCTGCGGACCTACAGTGTATCATTATGCACATATAGGAAATCTCAGAAGCTATATAATGGAGGATATTCTTGAAAAGACACTCCGCTATGTAGGTTATGATGTGAAGAGGGTTATGAATATCACTGATGTAGGACATCTTTCAAGCGATGCCGACACAGGTGAGGATAAGATGTTAAAGGGGGCAAAAAGAGAGCACAAGACTGTCATGGAGATTGCAAAGTTCTATACAGATGCATTTCTTTCGGACTGCAATAAGTTGAACATCCGCATACCTGATGTGGTTGAGCCTGCCACTAACTGCATACCTGAATTCATCAACATGGTAAGCGTGCTTCTCGAGAAGGGCTACGCATATATAGCAGGTGAGAATGTATACTTTGACACATCAAAGCTCAAGGATTATTACGTGTTTTCAAGCCAGAGCGAGAAGGAGCTTATGGTCGGTGTGCGTGATGATGTGAGTGAGGATACCAATAAAAGGAACAAGGCGGATTTCGTGCTGTGGTTTACCAAGTCGAAGTTCGACAATCAGGAGCTTAAGTGGGATAGCCCGTGGGGTGTCGGTTATCCGGGCTGGCATATAGAGTGCTCATGCATAAGCATGAAGCACCTTGGCGAATATATGGATATTCATTGTGGAGGTGTTGATAACATTTTCCCACACCACACCAATGAGATTGCACAGAGCGAGGCATATCTTGGACACAAGTGGTGCAATTATTGGTTCCATGTACACCACCTTAATGATAAGACAGGAAAGATGAGTAAATCAACAGGAAACATCCTCACCGTATCTGTATTGCAGGAGAAGGGCTATGACCCTCTTGTATACAGAATGTTCTGCCTTCAGTCGCATTACCGCAAGCCGCTTGAATTTTCGTATGAGATTATGGACAATGTGGCTGCGGCTTACAACAAGCTTGTAAAGAAGATTGGCTCCTTAAAGGATGAGGGCGAGGTCGACAAGGAGGTTTACAATAAGTTCAGGGAGAGCTTCATAGACGCACTTGCCAATGACATCAATACATCAAGTGCGCTCACAGTTGTGTATGATGTACTCAGGGCAGACTGCAATGACAGGACGAAGCTTGAGCTTGTAAAGAGCTTCGATGAGGTGCTCTCACTCAATCTCACAAGAGAATGTGGAAAAGCTGCTGCGACGGCGGATGTCGATGATGAGCTTTCCCAGTATGTGCTTGCGAAGATAGAGGAGCGCAAGGCTGCGAAGAAGGAGAAGGATTTTGCCAAGGCTGACGCAATCCGCGAGGAGCTTCTTAGCAGGGGCATTGTGATAAAGGACACCAGAGAAGGAACAGTGTGGGAGAAGGCATAATGGACAAAATAATCCGTGAAGTATTTGAACTAAAGGATGTGGATGCGGACAGCTATTCACCGCTTACACTTGCCTATATCGGTGACTGTGTATATGAGCTGACTATAAGAACACTGCTTGTAAACAAAGGCAACGCACCTGTCAACAAGCTCAACAAAAAGGCGAGTGACCTTGCCAAGGCACCTACGCAGTCTAAGATGATATCTATGCTTGTGGAAAATGAACTCCTCACCGGGGAGGAGCTTGCGGTATACAAAAGAGGCCGCAATGCCAAGTCCTTTTCCACAGCCAAGAATGCCACGGTTAGCGACTACCGCAGGGCAACCGGCTTTGAAGCCCTCATGGGCTGGCTCTACCTCAGAGGAGAGAGCCGCCGCGCCTTAGAGATTATTAAACTAGCATTCGATAAAGCTGAACTAATAAAATGATTATTTGACAATTAGGCATGTTATAGACAGGCGATTGTGAAACGCAAATTTGTAACTGAACAGTTGTGTAATTTTATTAGTTCACTTCCAGACCCTTTGAACGCCGTCGGTCCTTAGCGGCTGTATTTTAGCCGCTTAGTACCGCTACGGCTTTCAAGGAGTGCGAACGTGTCTGGAAGTGAACTAATAAAATTACACAACGTCCGGAAGCAACACACTAAGTTTCACAATTGCCGTACCAATATTGCGAATGAAAGGAGCCGCACAATGAGATACGAAGAGTACACAATAGAGGGGCGCAATGCCGTAATAGAGGCATTCCGCTCGGGAAAGACGATAGATAAGCTTTACGTGCTTGATGGCTGTCAGGATGGACCAATCAAGACTATAGTGCGTGAGGCTAAAAAAGGTGATACGATCATAAATTTTGTCACAAAGGAAAGACTTGATGAGATGAGCCAGACAGGTCATCATCAGGGAGCAATCGCCAAGGCGGCGGCTTATGAGTATGCGGAGGTTTCCGATATTTTAGAAGCAGCCAGAGAAAAAGGAGAACCTCCTTTTATTCTTTTACTTGATGGAATAGAGGATCCGCATAATCTTGGGGCGATTATAAGAACGGCAAATCTTGCAGGTGCACATGGTGTAATTATACCTAAGCGACGCGCTGTAGGGCTTACCGCCGTTGTTGCAAAGACAAGTGCGGGTGCGATTAACTATACACCTGTCGCAAAGGTTACGAACCTTGCTTCCACGATTGACGAGCTTAAAAAAGAAGGAATGTGGTTTGTCTGCGCAGACATGGGAGGCGAACTCATGTACAGGCAGAATCTCACAGGACCTATCGGACTTGTCATCGGCAATGAGGGTGAAGGCGTAAGCCGCCTTATAAAGGAAAAATGTGACTTCATTACCTCAATTCCGATGAAAGGAGACATAGACTCACTCAATGCTTCCGTGGCAGCGGGTGTGCTTTCCTATGAAATCGTGCGTCAGAGAATGATGGGCAAATAACCTTTTAGCATAATCCGTGAAGTGAGGTCTGTCAGATGGAAAAAAAGGATTATAAGGAGTATTCAGATGAGCTGTTAGTCAGGATGGCAAGAGATGGTGATGAGAAGGCTGAGGATTTTCTTCTGAAAAAATATAAGGATTTTGTCCGTTCAAAGGCAAGGGCTTATTTTCTTGTCGGAGGTGACAGCGATGACCTTATTCAGGAGGGCATGATAGGACTGTATAATGCTATAGGGCATTACGATGAGAGCATGGCATCGTCATTTATGACTTATGCGGCAATATGTATAAATAACAAGCTAATTTCTGCGGTATCTGCCGATGGCAGACAGAAGAATGCGCCACTTAACGGATATGTGTCAATATACAGCAGCATAACGGATGAGACAGGGGAGGAGGCGTCCTTGTCTGATGTCCTCCCCGATACGGAAAATATCAACCCTGAAGCAATCATTCTCAATGAAGAGCAGGAAAAGCTTACGATAAACCGCCTTTTTGGCAAGCTGAGCGCACTTGAGAAGGAAATACTGTCCTACTATATGGAGGGAATGAGTTATTCAGAGATTGCCAAGATTATCGGAAAAACAGAGAAATCCGTGGATAATGCAATTCAGAGGATCCGCCTTAAGATGAGGAAATAATATCTGTATAGTATTTTAAAATTATTTCTTGACAAAGTGATTATGATTTGGTAAGATAAGAACTCGGGTGATGTAAGATACATCTGCCCGTTCATGTTGCTACTATGGCTCAGTCGGTAGAGCGTCGCCTTGGTAAGGCGGAGGTCACGGGTTCGATTCCCGTTAGTAGCTTACACAGAAAGAGGGTATAGCCAGGTGCTATACCCTTTTTTCTGTGTGTGGGTAACATTATGCTGCCCGATTAAAAAATAAATATGAGGAGAAAAAGAAAATGTATCTCAAACCAAAGCTGATAACTTGTATGAAAAACTACAGCTTTTCACAGTTCACCAAGGATGTGGTCTCCGGTATTATAGTTGCAATCATTGCCCTGCCGCTGTCAATCGCGCTGGCGCTTGCGTCAGGTGTGGGACCAGAGCAGGGACTTTACACTGCAATAGTTGCAGGCTTTGTGATTTCACTTCTTGGCGGAAGCCGCGTTCAGATTGCCGGACCTACTGCTGCATTTGCTTCGATAGTTGCAGGAATTGTGGCAAGAAACGGAATGGACGGACTTGTTCTTGCGACTATACTCGCAGGTATAATTTTGATTCTTATGGGTGTATTTAAGCTCGGGGCGCTCATAAAATTTATTCCATTCACGATTACTACAGGTTTTACACTGGGTATTGCAGTGACTATAGCAATCGGGCAGGTTAAGGATTTTCTTGGACTTACATTTGTAAATTCACCTATTGAGACGATGGATAAGCTCCTTGAGGTGTTCAGATGTATAGGTACATTTAACTGGCAGGCTCTGGTTGTAGGTATGGTATGTCTTTTGATACTTATATTCTGGCCGAAGAAGCTTGAAAAGATTCCGGCTTCACTTATTGCCGTGGTTGTCGGGGCAGCCATGGTTGCACTTTTGAAGATGGATGTTAAGACGATAGGAGATTTATATGACATATCATCGGCACCTCCTAAGTTTTCGCTTCCGGTATTTTCGTTTGAAAAGATGTCTGCTGTGGCTTCCGATGCGTTCACGATAGCGATTCTCGCAGCCATTGAGTCGCTTCTTTCATGTGTTGTCGCAGATGGTATGATAGGAAGCAGGCACAATTCCAATATGGAGCTTGTAGCGCAGGGTGCAGGAAACATTGCGTCAGCTTTATTTGGAGGTATTCCTGCTACGGGAGCTATAGCAAGAACAGCAGCTAACATAAAGAACGGTGGACGTACGCCTATAGCAGGTATGGTTCACGCCGTTGTACTTTTACTTATACTTGTTTCGCTTATGCCGCTTGCAAAGCTTATTCCTATGCCGGCTATCGCTGCAATACTTTTCATGGTTGCGTACAACATGAGTGGCTGGAGAACCTTCGCGCACCTTATAAAAACATCACCAAAGAGTGATAATATTGTGCTCATTGTCACATTCGTATTTACGGTTGTGTTTGATCTTGTTGTTGCCATAGGTGTTGGCCTTGCACTTGCATGTGTACTTTTTATGAAGAGAATGTCCGAGGTTACGGATGTACACGGATGGGTATATCTTGATGAGGAGAACAGGACTGCTGATAATGCGGATAACCTCCATTTCAAGAATGTTCCAAAGGGTGTCCAGGTATTTGAGATTACAGGTCCGATGTTTTTTGCGGCGACAGAGAAATTCGGAAATGTTCTTTTTGACAAATCAACCAAGGTGCTTATTATCAGAATGAGAAGTGTCCCGGCTATTGATGCCACAGGAATACAGGCTATTGAGAAGATAATAGCCAGATGTAAAAAGAATGGAACCAAGGTTATATTCTCACATGTAAATGAGCAGCCGATGAAGATATTTATGAAATCAGGTATATTTGAGGAGCTTGGTGAAGAAGCCTTCTGTGCCAATATAGATGATGCGCTCGCAGAGAGTGAAGAGCTTATTAAAAATCGATAAAGGATATTTACGAAACAAAATATATTTGCTTGACAGACGCTTTGCATACGATATATAATTTGTATGAAGCGTACTATTATGCATAGTACGCAACTGTACAATCTGCAGTTGCGTATTTTAATTAATGGATGCGTGTAAAACAAAGCGCTGTTATGTTTTTGGATTATTGACTGAGTTAACAACGAGAGGAGTTTTTATGTTTCAGATTGATATTATGTCGCGTATCCCTGTATATGAACAGCTTATACGCCAGACTGAAAAGTTCATATTGCTCGGTGTTCTGAAGGAAGGGGACAAGCTGCCGAGTGTGAGACAGCTTTCTGCTGAACTGTCAATCAATCCGAATACCATACAGAAAGCATTCACTGAGCTTGACAGGAGAGGTATAATCTTTTCGGTGAATGGCAGGGGGAATTTTGTCGCGGATAAGGCACTTAAGGCACTTGAGGTGTCAAGACGCTCTGCCTTCAGTGATATTAAGGATCAGATTAAGGATTTTGCGCTTGCCGGAATATCGCGCACTGAATTGCATGAATATATAGACGAGATTTACGATGAAATGGGGGATAAGTCATGATTGAGGCGAAGAATGTAAGCAAGAGCTTCGATGGCTTTTGCGCACTTAATGATATCAGCTGTGTAATCCCTGATGGATGTATATATGGGCTTGTGGGAACAAACGGTGCCGGAAAATCGACACTGCTGAGGATAATGACAGGTGTCTACAGGCAGGATACAGGGGAGCTTACCTATGACGGCGTGCCGGTGTATGAGAACCCCATCATTAAGAAGGATATAGTGTATGTGCCGGATGAGTTATATTTTCTTCCGGGAGCTAACCTAAACCGTATGGCTAAGCTGTATGCCGCTGTCTATCCGGGATTTGACATGAAGAAGTTTGCAGGGCTTGCAGAGAACCTGCGGCTTGACAGAAAGAAGAATATTGCAACATTCTCGAAGGGAATGAAAAGGCAGGCGGCAATCATGCTTGCACTTTCGTGCTGCCCGAAATATATGTTTTTTGATGAGACCTTTGACGGACTTGATCCGGTTATGAGAAATCTTATAAAGGCGATAATATGTCAGGAGGTTGAGGACAGGCATGCGGTGGCGGTCATTACCTCGCACTCCCTGAGGGAGCTTGAGGATACCTGTGACCAGCTTGCACTCCTGCATAAGGGAGGTCTGGTGCTTGAGAGTGAGCTTATCGACCTTAAGACTAACATGTTCAAGGTTCAGACAGCGTTTCTTGATGAGTATGACAGGGGCAGATTTGAGGGGATCAACATACTGCATTTTGCCAAGCGGGGGTCTGTTTCCAATATAATTGTGCGTGGAGACAGGGAAGAGATTATAGCGCGTTTTAACGCACTTCATCCGGTAATACTTGATATTCTTCCGCTTACGCTTGAGGAAGTGTTCACCTATGAGGTTGAAGCATTAGGCTATGATTTTTCGGCAATGTTTGATAAGGAGGTGGAGCAGGGATGAAGCATGATAAGAAGATATACAGCGGACATCTGGTGAATGAGGCGATGCGGCAGATAAAGCTTCCGGGAATAATAGGAACACTGCTGCTTGTGGGGGCGGCCTTCTTCTCTGCCATTGTACAGCTGTTTGAGCTAAGGGAGAACGGAAGGATTCCGGGGTCGTACAGCTTTTTTGAGATGAATCCGTATATTATGCTTGTTATGTATGCATTTGTGCCGTTAATGGTCATGATGCTGTTCGGGTTCATGAACAAAAGAAGAGCCAGCGACTTCTATCATTCGCTGCCGTATTCGAGAATCTGCATTTATATAAGCTTCCTGTCGGCGGTTATTATATGGTGTATTATTATCATTTGCTCAGGAAGTCTTGTGACAGTGGCTGTTGCGTGTGTTTCAGACAGCTTTGCACTTGATTGTAAAAATATAGCTTTAACCATTGTAAGTGCCATATCGGGCTGTGTGCTGACAATGGCGGTGACAGTGCTTGCGATGACATTGACAGGCACATACCTTACAAATGTTATCACTGCACTTTTGATTCTTTTTGTTCCGAGGGGAATAATATTTGCCTGCAGCAGGATGTTCAGCGCATCAACACCGTTTGTTGTACTATCGGCAAATGCACTTATAGGAAATGAGAGCAATATTCCGTTTTCGCTGATAACAAGCTTTATGGGGTTCTACGGAATAAGCGGAATGGAAATATTCAGTTCGCCGGTTCCTTCGTTGTATTCTGTGCTGCTGGGTCTGATTTATATATGTATAGGTGCGGTATGCTTCATAAGAAGAAGGAGCGAGAATGCTACACAGGCTTCAATCAACAGATGGCTCCAATCGGTTCTTAGAATGATTCCGGCAATAGTGATATCGCTTGCAGCGGTATCAGTCATGTTTAACGCACATACGTCAGGAGAGCGGATTGACACTTCGGATATATTCGTTGTTATAATGTCTTATGTCGCGGCAGTTGTTGCATATTTCCTCTATGAGATTATCACAACAAGGCGGATACGGAAAATATACAGAACAATACCGGGGCTTATGGCTGTATTTGCGGTAAGCTTTGTGCTGTACTTTTCTCTCAGATCTTCGTATGACTATCATATTTCACTGACGCCGGATGGAAAAGAGCTGGAATATGTTGTTGTTCATGGACCTGAGGATAATGTGTTCTGGCAGGATACGGATGATATAAAATTGTATTCTGCTGCGGCTAAAGATGTGGCAGGCGACTGCCTGAAGGATACGATAAGTCTGTGGAAGTATAACAAGACAGGCGCAAAGGGATTTTACAACCAGTTTTATACAGGAAGCATGGTAGTTGAATACCATTATATGAACGGCAGGAGCATAACAAGAAAGGTGATTGTGAATGAAACGAGATATGTACAGCTTCAGAGAGCACTCACTAATGAAAATGATTTTGTATCCAATTTTGGAAAGAGTGTCTTTGACAGTAAGAATATCCAATACTCTGTCGGTTTCATAGAACCGGACAGCAATGCCGGAAGAAATGTATATAATACCTTCATTGCCGAGCTTAAGACAAAGGGAATATCAAAGCTGTTTGATATTATAGATAACAGGAGAAGCAATGACAGCCTGTTTCAGATAGACCTCTGCAGCCGCGATGGAGGGATGTATTCGACAGCATATATCAGCTTTGACATGCCGCTCACTCTGGTAGAGTATATGAATGCACTTAATGAGCAGTATGGAAATGTGGATTGTGAGAGGTTTGTGAAGCTGGAAAAAGAGATAAAGAACAGATCTGAAAATGAGCAGTGTGATGACGGAGCATATCTGCATGGCTCGATAGATTTTAATTTGTATACGGTTCTGCCTGATGGAAGCTTTGAGAAAACAGGTGCTCACGGATATGTTTATGATGATGAGGATTTTATGACTGTTTCATCAGATAAGAGCATGGAATATATATCGGAGCTTGGCAGAATGCTTACGGTAAGAAAAGTGGGCATATCAGATATAAAGCCGGGGGCAATGCTTTTATATGTACAGTATTATGAGGACAGGCAGGTTCCGACTATACACTATTATGGAACAGAATATAGTGTGATGTATACGGGCAATACCACCCAGAGTGATTATGGATGGTATATTGTTGACGAGAGAGCCGCTGAGCTCATTAAAAAGCTCTCAATGGAGAAATCTGTTGATATAGAAAAATAAAATACTCTTTCATATATTGTAATTTTATGTTAAAATATGGTCGAATGCGGATAATATATTTGCAGGCGGCCATTTTTGTTAAATAATAATAGCTATGCTGCAGGGACAGAAGGGATAAGCCCGCCGGAACTGCACTTTTCACAAAACGTCGCCGGGAAACGGAGAATAGAAACAAAATGCTGGAATTACAGAATGTGTCATATAGTGTGACAGAGAATGATACCTCCGATGGAAGCGGGGCTTCCAAGGAGATAATCAAGAATATAAGCCTTAAGATTGAGGACGCTTTTACAGCGATTACAGGACCTAACGGCGGCGGTAAGTCCACGCTTGCAAAGCTTATCGCCGGTATAATTAAGCCGACATCGGGAAGTATTCTGCTTGATGGACAGGATATAACCCGGATGTCGATAACGGACAGGGCAAGAGCCGGAATAAGCTTTGCATTCCAGCAGCCGGTGAGGTTTAAGGGACTTACGGTTAAGGATCTTATAATGCTTGCCTCAGGTGACAGGAAGATGACTGTTGCGGGTGTGTGTGAATATCTTTCGGCAGTTGGTCTGTGTGCAAGGGAATATGTCAACAGGGAGGTAAATGCAAGCCTTTCGGGCGGAGAACTTAAAAGAATTGAGATTGCCATGATTCTGGCGCGTGGAACGAAGCTTTCGGTGTTTGATGAGCCGGAGGCGGGAATAGATTTATGGAGCTTTAACAATCTGATTAAGGTATTTGAACAGATGCATGAAAAGACCAGTGGTTCCATTATAATAATTTCACATCAGGAGAGGATACTCAATATAGCCGACAGGATTATAGTGATAGCTGATGGGCAGGTAAGAAAAAGCGGCAGCAGGGAGGAAGTCCTTGAAGAGCTTCTGGCTGCGGACACCGGCTGCAAATATTATAAGGGACAGGAGGCATGAGCAGAATATGGATGCGATTCAGAAAAGTCTTCTCGAGCAGATTGCCGGTCTTCATGAGGTGCCGGCAGGAGCATATAATTTCAGAGTGAATGGTCAGGCTGCGGGACGAAGCACAACTGCCAATATTGATATAGTTACCAAGGAGGATAAGCCGGGAATTGATATAATAATCAAGCCGGGAACCAAGAATGAGAGTGTGCACATACCGGTTATTCTGAGTGCAACAGGCTTGAAGGATCTTGTGTATAACGATTTCTATATAGGTGAAGGAAGTGATGTGACCATAGTCGCAGGTTGTGGAATACACAATGGCGGTGATGCGGATTCGTCACATGATGGTATTCATACATTCCATATTGGGAAGAATGCGAGGGTTCGCTATGTGGAAAAGCATTATGGCGAAGGCGATGGAATGGGAAAGCGTGTAATGAATCCGACTACCGTAGTTGAGATAGCCGAGGGTGGTTACATGGAGATGGATACAGTACAGATAAGAGGTATCGATTCCACGCATAGAGTGACTGCCGGAAAGCTTGGAAAGGATGCCACACTTATCATACGTGAGAAGATTATGACCCATGGGCAGCAGCGGGCGACAACGGATTTTAAGGTTGACTTAGACGGTGAAGGTTCATCGGCTAATGTAATTTCAAGGTCTGTTGCCAAGAATAAGTCATATCAGCTTTTTAAGTCGGTAATCAATGGAAATAACAGATGTGCGGGACATTCGGAATGTGACGCTATTATAATGGATGAAGCTACAGTGAGTGCTGTTCCGGAGATTACAGCGAACAATATTGATGCCAGTCTTATTCATGAGGCTGCTATCGGAAAGATTGCAGGAGAACAGATTATTAAGCTGATGACCTTAGGACTCACCGAGGCTGAGGCAGAAGCACAGATAGTAAATGGATTTTTGAAGTAAAGGAGAGGTATCAATGATAGACAAAAGGAAAAATGTTGTATTTGATGATACACCCATAAAATGCGACAAATGTGGTGGAAGATATATATTCCAGGGAGCCGGGAAATATATCTGTGAGGACTGTGGAAATGTAGTATATGATGATTTTGGAAAGGTAAAGGCATATATAGATGAACATGGACCGAGTCCGGGAATAGTGATTTCGGAGGCTACAGGTGTCTCAATCAATAAAATCAATAAGCTGCTGCGTCAGGGAAGAATAGAGATACCGGATGGCTCGGGGCAGTATATTCCATGTGAGAGGTGCGGAGAGCCTATAAGATATGGCAGATTCTGTCCGGCATGTGCTGCAATTCTCACCAAGAATCTTTCGGCTGTGCTTACAAGTGCGGATGTCGGAGAGAAGCCTAAAAATACCATGAAAGGAAAAATGCATACAGATGCTTTCTTGAGAAAGGGTGATAAGTGATGAATAAGTTTGGAATCAAGGTTAAAGGAATTGTAAAGAACAATGATAAGTTCTTGATACTTCGCAAGTGGTATGATGACAGGATAACAGAGCCATATCAGTGGGAATTTGTTGATGGTGACCTGGAGTATGGCACAGGACCGGATTTGTATGTAGAACAGTTAATCAACGAAGCCACGGGGTTAGATGCCCGGATTGACAGTATACCATATACATGGTCATATTCACTTGGCGACATGCAGATTGTCGGTATTGCTTATCTGTGCCACGCAGAATCGGATATGGTTATTCTCTCCGAGGCAGTAAGTGATTTTAAGTGGGTTACAGCCTCAGAGTTGTCTGAATATATTGAAAATAAGGGCGTTTTAAATGATCTTAAAAATGCAGGAATTATATAGGAGGAATTATGATTAACAAGCTTATCACCAACATCAGGAAGACAAATGCACCTATAGTTGTAGGACTTGATCCTATGCTCAGCTATATTCCGGAGCATATCCAGAAGAAGGCATTTGCAGAGTACGGAGAGACATTAGAGGGAGCAGCAGAAGCTATATGGCAGTTTAACAAAGAGATAATTGATAAGACATATGATCTTATTCCGGCTGTTAAGCCTCAGATTGCCATGTATGAGCAGTTCGGCATACCGGGACTTGAAGCGTTTTCGCGCACGGTTAAGTATGCAAAGGAGAAGAACCTTGTTATTATAGGAGATGTCAAGAGAGGTGATATCGGCTCCACATCGGCTGCCTATGCGGTTGCACATCTTGGAAGGGTCAATGTGGGAACGAAGTCATACAGTGCATTTGATGAGGATTTTGCTACGGTTAATCCTTACCTAGGTTCGGATGGTATCAAGCCTTTTATTGACGTATGTAAGGAGGAGAAGAAGGGTATTTTCATACTTGTAAAGACATCTAATCCTTCAAGCGGAGAATTTCAGGACAGAATCATTGATGGAAGACCACTTTATGAGTGGGTTGGCGAGAAGGTTGCCGAGTGGGGAGCTGAATGCATGGGAGATGGCTACAGCTATGTGGGCGCTGTTGTGGGTGCCACATACCCTGAGATGGGAAGAACACTGAGAAAGCTTATGCCTAAGAGCTTTATTCTTGTACCGGGATATGGTGCACAGGGTGGCAAGGGCGCCGATCTTGTGGATTTCTTTAATGAGGACGGACTTGGTGCTATAGTTAACAGCTCAAGAGGAATAATCGCTGCTTATAAGAATGAGAAGTATACACAATACGGAGCGGAAAATTTCGGTGATGCGTCAAGAGCTGCCGTGATGGATATGGTTGCCGATATCAATGGAGCACTCGCAAACAAATAAGGTGGAGAATACTATGTCAAAATACACAGAAACAGCAAAAGTGGTTTGTCAGGAGAAGCTTTTAGACGGAATTTACAGCCTCGTGCTTGAGACAAAAGATATTGCGAAGGAGGCACGCCCGGGACAGTTTGTTTCACTGTACACGCATGATGGCTCGAAGCTTCTGCCAAGACCGATAAGCATTTGTGAGGTGAATGGGAACACATTAAGACTTGTATATAGAGTTGTAGGCTTTGGTACGGGCGAATTTTCCCACTATGTACAGGGGGATACGGTAAAGATTATCGGCCCTCTGGGTAATGGATTTACAATAAAGGACAAGAAGCCTGTGCTTGTCGCAGGCGGAATCGGAATTCCCCCTATGCTTGAGCTGGCAAAGGGAATACATTCGGCGCATCCCGATATGGAGATTACGGCGGTGCTTGGATATCGTGACAGCAACACATTCCTTGTGGAGGATATGAAGAAATATGCCAAGGTTGTGATTGCAACAGATGACGGAAGCCTTGGAGTACATGGTAATGTTATTGATGCCATAAAGCAGGAAAATATTGAAGCCGGAGTGTTCTACGCATGTGGACCTACTCCTATGCTGAGAGGGCTTAAGATGTATGCGGAGGATAAGGGAACAGAAGCCCAGATTTCCCTCGAGGAGAAGATGGCCTGCGGCATAGGCGCATGTCTTGCCTGTGTATGCAGGACAAAGGATGTTGATGAGCATTCACATGTCCACAATGCCAGAATATGCAAGGATGGCCCGGTATTCGATTCAAAGGAGGTGGAGCTGTAATGGAATTATGTACAACGGTAAATATCGCGGGTGTTGAACTTAAGAATCCTGTTATGACGGCTTCGGGAACCTTCGGGTCAGGTGCAGAATATGGTGAATTTGTCGATCTGAATATGCTTGGAGCGGTTGTGACTAAGGGCGTGGCTAATGTTCCATGGCCGGGAAATCCTACACCCAGGATTGCAGAGACCTATGGTGGAATGATTAATGCCATCGGACTTCAGAATCCGGGCATAGATGTATTTTGCAAAAGGGATATTCCGTTCCTGAGGAAGTACGATACAAAGATTATTGTCAATGTGTGCGGAAAGACGGAGGAGGATTATGTTGAGGTTGTTGAACGGCTTGCAGATGAGCCTGTTGACATGCTTGAAATCAATATTTCCTGCCCTAATGTGAAGGAGGGCGGAATAGCTTTCGGTCAGAATCCCGACAGTGTTGAGCATATCACTTCGGTTTTAAAAAAGCATGCGAAGCAGCCGGTCATTATGAAGCTCAGCCCTAATGTGACGGACATCACTGTAATGGCTAAGGCGGCTGAGGCAGGCGGAGCCGATGCGATTTCACTCATCAATACTCTCACAGGAATGAAGATTGATGTGAACAGGAGAACCTTTGCGGTTGCCAATAAGACAGGGGGACTCTCCGGCCCTGCAATCAAGCCTGTGGCCGTGAGAATGGTATATCAGGCGGCACATGCGGTTAAGATACCTGTTATAGGAATGGGCGGCATAATGAATGCCGAGGATGCACTGGAGTTCATCATGGCAGGCGCAACGGCAGTATCAATAGGAACCGCCAATTTCCACAATCCTTACACAACAATAGAGGTGCTTGAAGGAATTAAGGCATACATGGAGAAGAATAAGGTGAATGATATCAAAGAGCTTATCGGCTGTGTGCATTAAGGACTATAGCAGGGAGGCAGAAGGGAGTTAAGAGTTGAACTGGGTATTGATAACAGTTATAGCAGTGTTAGCGTTGTCAACAATAGTGGGGATGTACAGGGGAATCATCAAAATGATTTTTTCTGTTGTATCACTTGTCGGAACGCTGATAGCTGTATTCATGCTTCTGCCGTTTGTCACAGGAGCTATAAAGGATAATACTAAAATATATGATGGAATACAGGCTATTGTTGAAGAAAACATAATTACCGATAGCATGTTTGAGCTTAAAAGCGACGAGGAGATAATAGATAGTCTGAATTTTCCTGAAGTTATAAAGGATATGCTGAAGGAGAATAACACCGTGACAAAATATGCGCAGTTAGGTGTCAGCAGCATAAAGGAATATATGATAAACTACATATCGAATTTGATATTTAATGTGATTACGTTTGTCATAAGTTTCTTGATTGTGTTCATATTGCTGAGAGTAATATTCGGATTTATCTCTGTGCTTGCGAAGCTTCCGGTTCTCAGGCAGATAAATAAGACGGCTGGTGCTGCCGCAGGCTTTGTCATCGGACTTTTCGCAATATGGATTGTGTTTGCGGTGTTAACCGTATTTGGAAGCTCTGCACTCTCTAAGGAAGTGTTTGCCGCAGTCAATGACAATGTATTTCTTACATTCATATATGATAAAAATTTCATTATGAAATATGTGCGCATTATAATGCGTTAAATGATTGAAAATAGGATATGTGTGTGTTACAATCACACAGATAATGCTTACTTTATAACAATAGTGAAGGAGAACAAATATGGAACAGTACAAGCAGGAATTTATTGATTTCATGGTAGAGAGCAATGTCTTGAAATTCGGCGATTTTACTTTGAAGAGCGGCAGAAAGTCTCCGTTCTTTATGAATGCAGGAGCTTATGTGACAGGCTCACAGCTTAAGAAATTAGGAGAATATTATGCGAAGGCTATTCACGATAACTATGGTGATGACTTTGATGTATTATTCGGACCGGCATACAAGGGAATTCCTATCAGTGTTGTTACAGCAATTGCGTATAGTGAATTATACGGCAAGGAGGTTCGCTATTGTTCGGACAGAAAAGAAGAGAAGGATCACGGCGCAGATAAGGGTGGATTCCTTGGAAGCAAGCTTGCTGATGGTGACAGGGTGGTTATGATTGAGGATGTCACCACATCCGGAAAGTCCATGGAAGAGACCGTACCTAAGGTAAGAGGAGCAGCCAATGTAGAAATCGTTGGTCTTATGGTGTCACTTAACCGCATGGAGGTAGGTCTTTCAGGTACGAAGAGCGCTCTCGATGAAATTAAGGAGAAGTATGGTTTTGACGCCAAGGCTATTGTGTCTATGAAGGAAGTTACAGAGTATCTTTACAATAAGCCATGCCACGGAAGGGTTCTTATTGATGATGAGATAAAGTCAAGAATAGATTCATATTATGAGACATACGGAGTGAAATAGTTGGAGGTGTTTGGATGAACGAAAAACTTTTTAAGAGAGTAAAGGGTTCGGGAGCAGCGGCGATAACCACGGGAATCATCACTGTGGTTGCGGGAGCAGCATGTGGAATCCTGATGATTGTGACTGGAGCTAAGCTGCTTGCGGCCAAGCCGGATACACTTTTTTAGGATTGATATATTATGAAAAAGACAAAACTTCGTTTTTCCTATAAGGAATATACAATCGGAGGAGTTCTCTCATCGGCATTGGCGGTTTTTTCACTGCTTGCATTGGGCTATAGCATATTGCTGTCATTTAGGGCACGCGGTGAAGGAAGCATGCAGGTGGGAGCATACGGACTTTTAGCGCTGGTATTGTCTCTTTTCGGGCTTATTTTCGGGCTGTTAAGCTATAAGGAACAGGATAAGCGCTATGGAGTTTCTTTTTTTGGCACATTTATCAATGGTATTATTATTGTTATGCTGATATTATTTATACTTGTCGGGCTTTAAAAAAATACACATAAAGGAGAACTACAATGGCAAAAGTAGGTATTGTTATGGGAAGTGATTCAGACCTTCCGGTTATGTCTAAGGCAGCACAGATGCTTGAAAAATTTGGGATTGATTACGAGATTACGATTATTTCGGCTCACAGAATGCCGGATGTATTTTTTGACTATGCTTCTAAAGCTGAGGAGAAGGGAATTAAGTGCATCATCGCGGGTGCAGGAGGAGCGGCTCATCTTCCGGGAATGTGTGCGGCTATATTCCCGCTTCCTGTTATCGGTGTTCCAATCCATACGAAAGCTCTTGGAGGTGTGGATTCTCTCTATTCTATCGTTCAGATGCCAAGTGGTATTCCGGTTGCAACGGTTGCAATAGATGGAGGAGCCAATGCGGGTATTCTCGCTGCTAAGATTCTTGCAGCATCAGATGCTGAGCTTCTTGCTAAGCTTAAGGCTTATAAAGAAGAGCTGAAGGCAGGCGTCATGGCTAAGAAGGAGAAGATTGAAAAGACAGGATATGAAGGCTACAACGCATAAATAGATATATATTTACAGCTTTGAATACGATTTACAACATCATAATACAATAATGGAGGAAAGAAAAATGGATTATAAGAATTCCGGAGTAGATATTGAAGCAGGATATAAGTCGGTTGAGCTTATGAAGGAGTATGTAAAGGGAACGATGAGACCGGAGGTATTAGGTGGTCTTGGCGGATTCTCGGGAGCATTTTCATTGAAGGCAATTAAGGATATGGAAGATCCTGTTTTGTTATCGGGAACAGACGGCTGTGGTACGAAGGTTAAGCTTGCCATTATCATGGATAAGCATGACACAATAGGTATCGATGCGGTTGCTATGTGTGTTAATGATGTTGCGTGCGCAGGCGGTGAGCCGTTATTTTTCTTAGACTATATTGCCTGCGGCAAGAACTATCCGGAGAAGATTGCCATGATTGTAAAGGGTGTTGCAGAGGGCTGTAAGATGTCTGAGTGTGCACTTATCGGTGGTGAGACAGCCGAGCACCCTGGACTTATGCCTGAGGAGGATTATGACCTTGCAGGCTTCTCAGTAGGTGTGATTGATCGCAAGGATATGATTACAGGACAGGATATCAAGGACGGAGATACACTTGTTGCCATCGCTTCATCAGGTGTACATTCTAATGGTTTCTCACTTGTCCGCAAGGTATTTGAAAAAGAGCTTACCAAGGAAGGCTTAAGTACATATTATGATGAGCTTGGAAAGACACTTGGAGAGGCACTTCTTGAGCCTACAAGAATTTATGTAAAGGCACTCAAGTCTGTGAAGAAAGCGGGCGTTAAGATTAAGGGCTGCAGCCATATCACAGGCGGTGGTTTCTATGAGAATATTCCGAGAATGCTTCCTGATGGAATCAGAGCTGAGGTTAAGAAGGACAGCTATGAGCTTCCTGCAATCTTCAAGATGCTTGCCAGAAAGGGAAATATCGAGGAACAGATGATGTACAACACCTTCAACATGGGTGTCGGAATGGTTCTTGCGGTAGATCCTGCCGATGCAGATAAGACAATCGCTGCCATCAATGAGGCAGGCGAGAAGGCATTCGTTATCGGAAAGGCTGTTGCAGGCGAGAAGGGAGTTACCGTATGCTAAGGATTGCGGTGCTTGTATCCGGTGGCGGAACGAATCTCCAGGCTATCATTGACGGTGTCAATTCAGGGAAGATACATAACACGGAGATTGCGGTTGTCATAAGCAATAACCGCAAGGCATATGCCCTTGATAGAGCAAGGAACAACAATATTCCTGCAGAGTGTATATCTCCTAAGAGCTTCGCGGACAGAGAGGAGTTCCATAGGGCACTTCTTGCGGCGGTGGATTCATATAAGGTTGACCTTATTGTGCTTGCGGGCTTTCTTGTTGCTATCCCTGAGATTATGGTCAAGGCATATACAAACAGAATTATAAATATACATCCATCATTAATACCTTCGTTCTGCGGAAAGGGTCACTACGGGCTTCATGTCCATGAGGCGGCTCTTGGCAGAGGAGTTAAGGTGACAGGTGCAACCGTTCATTTTGTGGACGATGGAACGGACACAGGTCCTATAATTTTACAGAAGCCTGTTATGATTGAGCAGGATGATACGCCGGAGACACTCCAGAGACGTGTCATGGAGCAGGCTGAATGGGTGATACTTCCTCAGGCTATTGATTTGATAGCACAGGGGAAGGTCAAGGTAATTGACGGTAAGACTGTAATTGAACAATGATAAAATGTGCTGTCCGGACAAGAGGTGCCGGACAGTATTGCTAAAGTTTCAGACAGAAAGGAACAGTTATGAGAATTCTTATTGTTGGTAGTGGTGGAAGAGAGCATGCGATAGCATGGAAATGTGCACAGAGTAAGAGGGTTGACAAGATATTCTGCGCCCCGGGTAATGCCGGAATCGGTCAGATAGCTGAATGTGTTCCTATTACGGCTATGGAATTTGACAAGCTTGCAGCATTTGCCAAGGAGCAGAAGATAGACCTTACGATTATCGGTATGGATGATCCTCTTGTGGGAGGAATCGTCGATGCATTCGAGGCAGAAGGACTCCGCGTATTCGGACCTAGAAAGAATGCGGCTATCCTTGAGGGTTCAAAGGCATTTTCAAAGGATCTTATGAAGAAGTACAATATACCGACAGCGGGCTATGAGACCTTTAACAGCCCGGAGGCTGCACTTGAATACCTCAAGACAGCGGAGTATCCTACTGTTTTGAAGGCTGATGGTCTTGCACTTGGAAAGGGTGTGCTTATCTGCAATACCAGGGAGGAGGCAGAGGCAGGCGTCAAGACACTCATGCTTGACAAGCAGTTCGGCTCAGCAGGTGACAGAATAGTTATAGAGGAATTTATGACGGGACGTGAGGTGTCGGTTCTTTCATTTGTAGATGGACACACGATTAAGATTATGACCTCGGCACAGGATCACAAGCGCGCCAAGGATGGCGACAAGGGTCTTAACACAGGTGGAATGGGAACCTTCTCACCAAGCCCGTTCTACACGGCTGAGGTTGACGAGTTCTGTAAGAAGTACATATATCAGGCAACCGTTGATGCCATGAAGGCAGAGGGAAGAGAATTCAAGGGAATTATCTTCTTCGGACTTATGCTCACACCGAAGGGACCTCGCGTGCTTGAGTACAATGCGCGCTTCGGCGATCCTGAGACACAGGTTGTGCTTCCAAGAATGAAGAACGATATTATTGATGTGTTCGAGGCATGTATTGATGGGACACTCGATAAGATTGACCTCGAGTTCGAGGATAATGCCGCTGTATGTGTCGTGCTTGCATCTGACGGATACCCGGAGAAGTATGAGAAGGGCAAGCTTATCACAGGACTTGAGGCGTTTGACAACAATCCCGGCTATTACTGCTTCCACGCCGGAACGAAGCGCACGGATGATGGCTTCGTGACCAACGGAGGAAGAGTGCTTGGCATCACGGCGACAGGTGCAGATCTTAAGACAGCCAGAGCCAATGCGTATAAGGCTACAGAATGGGTTTCATTTGAGAACAAGTATATGAGACATGACATCGGCAAGGCGATTGATGAGGCGTAATAGGGAGCTGTCATTACAGCAATAATGGATATGACAGATAGCAGGTTATTTATGTGACATGAAGGGCGGAGTGTTCAACTCCGCCTTTTGTACAATATGGAGAAAAATATGGACAAAATCAATATCTTAGTCGTTGATGACGATGTTGAGATAGTATATATAATAAGAAAAATCCTTGCAGAGGAAGGTTTCAATGTGCTTGAGGCTTACAATGGTGAGGAAGCTCTTTCACTCCTTTCATCCCAAAGCGTCCGGCTTGTGATACTTGACATTATGATGCCTAAGATGAACGGACTTCTTGCCACGATGAAGATAAGGGAGAAAAGCAATGTACCGATACTTATTCTGTCGGCAAAGGGGGAGGAGAGCGACAGGGTTATAGGTCTTACCACAGGGGCGGATGACTACCTTGTGAAGCCGTTTATGAGGGCAGAGCTTGTGGCACGGGTCAATTCACTTTTAAGGCGCTATATGAGGCTTGGCTCCATAGCGGAGGTTAAGCCGGAATCGGTGTTAGCCTACCATGAGCTTGAGCTTGACACAGAGGCAAAGCGCTTCAGCGTGCGGGGAAGTGAGGTGAAGCTCACACCTACTGAGCTTAAGATTGTGACACTCCTTATGAAAAATCCGGGCAGGATTTTTAACGCGAAGGAGATATATGAACGGGTGTGGGACAGTGACGCTTACGCGGCTGAAAATACGGTAATGATTCATATAAGCCGCATAAGAAGCAAGATTGAGATTAACCCGGCGAAGCCGGAATACATAAAGGTGGTGTGGGGAATTGGTTATAAGCTTGAGAGAGAATAAGACAGCAGGCAGAGCTTTGCTAATTGCCGCGGCGGTGTTTCTTACCGGAGCGGTATATTTTCTCACGGCGTTTTGTGAGTGGGAGCAGGTGAGCTTTAACTGGAGCTATGATTATGGGTACTGCCTGCCGGTGGGGCTTGGTTTTATAGTCCTTTTTATTCTAAGCTTCACGCTTGCGGGCAGCCTTTTTAAACATGCGAAAAGCAGTGTGATGATGGAATTCAGAGCCCTGATTATGGCTCTGTCACTGATGACGGTCTTGTTGTGGATATACATTTATTACAACTGTGCCGGAGGATGGTATCATATTGATTTTATCAATGTAAATATAGAATTGAATCTTGAAAGAAGATTTGCCATGTATATGCTGTGGCTTCTGTGCATGCCGGCGGTCTATGTACTGCTTCTTATGCTGCAGGGATTTGCCGCACAGATACGCGAGGGTGTACTGTTAAAGAGCAGCCTTGTCTATAGGATTGCACATAAGCGAGGCAGGACAGAGAACATGAGAAGCATGGCGTGGCTATATATGTTTATCGCCTTTGAATGTATGTTGCCGCTGGCACCGGTGCTTCTTGGAATGGGGATAGGGCTTATATATATGGTAGATTACAAGCTTGCACCACTTATGATATGCCTGCTTGTCCTGATTTACTTCGCCGCCTTTATGACAGCGTATTATCTGCTGATTAACGGAAAACAGTCCATGGTAAGAAACGCCGACAATGCGATGCGGGAGGCGGTCGAGCGGGCGGTTGCGGGCGAGAAGCTCAAGGTGGAGCTCATCACCAATGTGTCGCATGACCTCAGAACTCCGATGACTTCGATAGTGGGCTATGGTGAGATGCTTGAGGGCATGGAGCTTTCGGACGAGGCAGATGAGTGCGTAAGGAAATTAAATCACAAATCGCGGTATCTTTTGTCGATGCTTGAGGATGTGTTTGATATGTCAAAGATGGCGACCGGGAACGCGGAGCTCAATATGGAGGAGCTCAACCTTGTGATGCTCTTAAACCAGACCATAGCAGAGTGCGATGACAGGCTTGGGAAGTCGGGAAGAAAATTATGTGTGGATATCGACAGCGACAGTGTGCTTGTGAGGACGGATGGGAGCAGAATACACAGGGTATTTTCCAATCTCCTTGACAACGCGGTTAAATATTCGCTTGCCGGAACCAGAATATTTGTCACAATGAAAACGTATGATGACAGAGTCTCTGTAGAAATTATGAACACTTCGTCATACGAGATGAATTTTACGCCGGAGAGGATAACACAGAGGTTCGTGCGCGGAAACAGCGAGCGCACAGGCGAGGGGAGCGGAATAGGACTTGCCATCGCAAAGACATACACTGAGGGTGTGGGCGGCAGCTTTGACATAAGGCTGAAGGGCGATTCCTTCAGCGCGGTTGTGACCCTCCCGCTAGAGCATTAGGGCATATTAGCACTTGAAAGAAAACTGAAAGATTTTCTAATAATTTATGAAAGTATTGTAATTTACCATGATATCAACTTAAATTCAGGGGGAAGATATCATGGTAAATTTTTTATTCTCATTTTTACTGCCTTTTCTGGTGGTCATAGCCGGGCTTGCGTTGAGAGGAGCGATGCCGTTCGGCAATGGAAGTCTTTTGGCGATAGATGCGTGGGGACAGTATTATCCCATGCTGTGCGCGATGAAGGAGGCAATAAAGAGCGGGGAGCTGTTCTGGTCCGGCAAAGGGCTGATGGGCTTTAACCTGTGGGCGCAGAATGCGTATTACACCAACAGCGTATTGTGGCTGCCGCTATATCTGCTTCCGGACAAGCTGATGATTGCCGGTATAAATATATTAGCTGCAATCAGAATAGGGCTTGCAGGGCTCACCTGTTCAATATATCTGTCAGGATGTACCGCTAAAAAGAAACCGCGCGGCGTGGATATGAAGCTGCCGGTGTTCTCAGCAGCCTACGCGCTGTCGGCGTACACGCTGGCTTTCATCAACCAGTTTATGTGGATGGACGCGGTGATATGTCTGCCGCTTGTCATAAAGGGGATTGATAACATACGCTCAAAAAGGGGCGGAATACTCTATATTGCCGCGCTCTCATACACAATCATATCCAATTTTTACATCGGCTATATGGTATGTCTGTTTTCCGTGGTGTACTTTGCCGGCTGCGTCATCGGTGATAGAATGTCATTGGGACAGTTGTGGGAAAAAATATGGAGATTCCTGCTCTATTCGCTGATTGCCGGGGCGGTGAGTGCTGTGTACACATTGCCGGCTTACTATGCGATTAGAAATACGGCAGCTTCGGGGGCGGACTTTGGCGGCAAAATAGAGTTATACCATCCGGTTACGGAGGTGCTGGCGGGCTTTCTGCCGTTTCGCGAGATTTCCCTTGTGTATGGCGTTCCGAACATATACTGCGGGGCTGTGTGTATTGCGTTGTGCATATTATCTTTTTTTATACAGAAAAATATAAGAAAAAGAATCTGCATTATTTCAGGCTGCATTTTCTTCTATTTATCACTCAACTGTAATATTCTTGATTATGTGTGGCACGGCTTTCACTATCCGAACCAGCTTCCGGGAAGGTGGAGCTTCTGCCTGATTTTTCTTATTGTTAAGCAGGCGTATGTCTGCTGTGGTGAGCTTGAAAAATTGTGCAGGGAAAAGAATGAGTCGCGGGCTGTGAAAAAGCAGCAGAAGCCCGCGCGTGCCGGACATCGCCCGCACAGCCGATTTTCGTGGTGCGGTGTTATCGTTCTGCTTCTTTTTATAGAGGTGACTGTCAATGCGGTATATACCTTTTACAGTCAGATTCGTATGGTCGACGGAAAAGAGTATTATCAGACAGTGGAGAAATATAAGAAGGTGGCTGAGGATATCAAAACGGAGGATGGCTCAGCATTTTACAGGACGGAGCTTGAGACACCGTGGAATTTCAATCCGGGACAGCTATGCGGTTACAATGGGATATCCTACTATTCGTCAACGATGAGCAAGACGGCTTACGATTTTTTCGTGAATATGGGAATGTCCGTCTACGCTAAGAATCTCAGCACGCGGTACGATAAGAGCTGTGCGGCGGATGCTTTTCTTGGAGTTAAATACAGGATAAATAATGGTAAAGACGGAGCAGGTTATACGAAAAACGAGGCGGCTCTTCCGGTTGGTTACAGCATAAAAGCGGAGAGCTGTGAGGAATTTGTAAAGCTTTTAAACGATAAGAGCGCAGACTACGGAACGGTCAAGAACTTTATAGATGAGAATGTGATTGGAGAAATGAGCGATATATCTGTTGGAACCGGCTGGCATGGTCTTGCGGGCAAAAATGAGTATATATCGGGGAATATAATGACAAGGAGCGGCATACTTGTCATATCACTGCCATATAATGAGGGCTGGAGCATATATATTGACGGTGTAAAGCAGAGGACGGAAAGCCTTGCCGGATATATGATTATGACAAATATAGAAAACGGTATTCACCATATCGAAATGAAGCACAGGACAAAGGGACTTGGAGTGGCAGCAGTCATAAGTATTCTGGCAATTGCGGGAGTAGGTGTATATTACCGCAGGAGAAATTGATTTAGCGTAATTTCATAAGATTCAGATGTCAAAACATGTTATATAAACCTAGCTGTGTATAACGTATTATGTTTATGCATATCACGACCTTTGGGAGAAGCTTAGATGTTCTTAGAACATCTTGCTTCGGACAACGGAGCTGATATGCATAAACATAATACGTTATACACATATAGATAAAATTGGCATGTTTTTCCACATGAATGTTTATAAAAAATTAATTGTTTTTTTGCCGCATATCTGTTATATTCATACTATAACAATGACGTATCGGAGGAATTATAGCTATGGTATTTACGATTGATTTTAACAGTGATGAGGCTATATATGTGCAGCTATGTAATCAGATAATCACCTGTATTGCCATGGATGAGATGCATGAGGGCGATATTCTGCCGTCGGTGAGGCAGCTTGCCGATGTTGTGGGTGTCAATATGCATACGGTCAACAAGGCATACTCAGTGCTCCGCGAGGAGGGCTTTATAAAGCTTGACCGCAGAAGAGGCGCGGTGATTGCAGTGGATGTAGACAAGATACGCGCCATGCAGGAGCTCTCCGATGATATGCGTGTTATAGTTGCCAAGGCATTATGTAAGAATCTCACACCGGAGGAGATACATGCTCTGGTTGATGAGATAATAAGTGAATATATAGGGGAGGACTAATCGAATGTTATGTGAGATTTGTGGAGAAAATGAGGCGACCTTCCACTATTCGGAGGTTGTTAACGGGAATAAGACGGAGCATCATCTTTGCAGTGAATGTGCGGCTAAGACTGATATAAGCTATTACACCAATCTGCTTGATGGCGACGGAAGGCTGGGGCAGCTTTTGTCGGGACTTCTCGGAATGCCGGTAGGAGGCGGGCAGGATGACCCTAAGACACATGTTGTGTGCCCGGGCTGTCACCTAAGCTATGGCGAGTTTATAAAGAACAGTGCTTTTGGGTGTGCTGAGTGTTATAATGTATTCGGTCCGCTCCTTGATGACAGTATCAAGAAGCTGCAGGGGAGTGTTAATCACCAGGGAAAGAAGCCATACAGGCTTATGAAGTCCATGAGGAGCATGAATGCACAGGTAAGTGAAAATGACAGCGGAATGAACGCAGAAGTAACAATAGCAGCAGGAAACGACGGCGCAAGGGCGGAGAAGAAGCCTACGAGGGCATCGCTTTCACATGAGATAGATGTCATGGACAAGAGACTTAAGCAGGCAGTACTTGAGGAGGATTTCGAGGAGGCGGCAAGGCTCCGCGACTATATAAAGGACTTGAGAAGCCGGATTGAGGGGGCGGATGACAATGCTTAAATGGTATGAAAAAAAGGGAAAAGACTCCGATGTAGTGCTTTCAAGCCGCATAAGACTTGCGCGAAACACCACCGAATATCCGTTTTCCACCAAGATAAGTGCCGACGAGGGAAAGAATCTTGTTGACAGGGTCTTTGAGTGCATAAGCGACAGCGAGTACGCAGATGGCTTTGAGCTGAAGCGCATGAACGGAATAGGAGACAATCAGAGACAGCTTTTGTATGAACAGCAGGAGATAAACAGATATATGGCAGGGCGCAAGGACGGAGCCGCGGCTCTTTCACATGACGGAGGACTGTCAATAATGGTCAACAGTGAGGACCATATACGAATACAGGCGATGATATCCGGTATGGACATGGAAGCGTGTCTTAAGTCGGCTGATATGTACGATGATTTTTTGGAGGAGCATTTTAACTATGCCTTCAGTGAAAAATACGGGTATCACACCACCTACCCTACGAATGTGGGAACAGGAATGAGAGCCGCGTACAGGCTCCATCTTCCGGTGCTTGCCAACACCAAGAAGCTGCAGCTCCTTGCAAATGAGCTTGGGCGCTTCGGAGTGAGAATGTCGGCATGCTTCGGGGAGGGCATGAACGGAATGGGAGATATCTATCAGTTTTCCAACCAGAGAACCCTTGGACAGTCGGAGGAGGATATCATTCATAACCTTGATTCGGTTGTTCAGCAGATTATGCGTCAGGAGCGCGCACTCCGTAAAGATTACCTTGAATCAGGAAAGATAAGGGCTGAGGATGAAGCATATAAGTCCTATGGCGTTCTGAAATATTCAAGATGTCTTAACCTTAAGAATGCTATGGTTCTCCTGTCGGAGATACGTCTTGGACTGTGTCTGGGTACGATTAAGTTCAAAGACGCAGAAGATTTTTCGACCTACTCAATGATGCTTGCCATCCAGCCAAGAACCTTGCAATACAACAATGGCAAGGAAAAAGCGATGTCCGTTGAGGAGGTGGACGTACTCCGTGCGAAATATATCAGGGATCATCTGCCTGAGCTTGAAGAATAATGATATGGGATATAGATTGTAATAGGTAATTGCGAAACTCCAATTTAACAATAAACAGTTGTACAATTTTACTATATTGCAAGCTGGGTACTTTGCAACCGTCGGCGTTTAGCGGCTGTGTTTTAGCCGCTTATGCGCCGCTACGAGTTGCAACGTAGCGAGAGCGTGCCCAGCGGTAATATAGCAAAATTGCACAACGTCCGGCATTAATTAACAGAGTTTCGCAATTGCCTAAATAGAGAGTGATACAGAGAGGAATATATTATGCAGATAGGATTTACAAAGAAAGCCGAGGAGGCTTTAGAGCTTGCAGCGGAAGCTGCGAGCGAGCTTGGACACACCTCAGTCGGAACAGAGCATATTCTGCTTGGTCTGTTAAGGCAGGAGGACTGTGTTGCGAGCGAGGTTCTTATCGAGAATGGTGCCGATGAGGATAGAATAGTGGCAATCTTAGAGCAGCTCATCTCACAGGACAACAATGTGAATGTTGCTGAGCCGGATTCATATACACCGAGAGCACGCAGGGTGCTTGATCAGGCGGCGCGTGAGGCAGTGCGTTTTAAGGCACAGCTTATAGGAACGGAGCACATACTTATCGCAATCATTAAGGAGAGTGAGAGTGTTGCACTCAGGCTTTTGAACACGATAGGTGTAAATATACAAAAGACTTATGTTGACCTTCTCATCGCGATGGGTGAGGACAGCAGCGCCTACAAGGAGGATTTTCAGGGCAATAAGCCTAAGAATAAGAAAAATCCTACAGCGACACTTGAACAGTACAGCAGGGATCTGACCAAGCTTGCCGCAGAAGGTAAGCTTGACCCGGTTATCGGCAGGGAGAAGGAAATACAGAGGGTTATCCAGATAACCAGCAGAAGAACCAAGAATAATCCATGTCTTATAGGAGAGCCGGGTGTCGGTAAGACGGCGGTTGTTGAGGGACTTGCACTCAAGATTGTTGAGGGTGATGTGCCGGAGACTATCGCGGATAAGAGACTTCTCACGCTTGATTTGTCCGGAATGGTGGCAGGCTCCAAATACAGAGGTGAGTTTGAGGAGAGAATTAAGAAGGTTATCGCGGAGGTAAAGGCAGCAGGAAATATACTGCTCTTTATAGATGAGCTTCACACAATCATAGGTGCAGGCGGAGCGGAGGGGGCTATAGATGCCTCCAATATCCTTAAACCATCACTCGCAAGAGGTGAGGTTCAGATAATCGGAGCCACAACCTTGGAGGAGTACCGCAAGTACATCGAGAAGGACGCCGCGCTTGAGAGACGTTTCCAGCCTGTGAATGTTGAGGAGCCGTCCGAGGATGAGACTGTTGAGATATTAAAGGGAATAAGGCCGGCTTATGAGAAGCACCATGGCGTTAAGATTTCGGATGCGGCACTTGTGGCAGCAGTCAAGATGTCATCGCGATATATCAACGACAGATTTTTGCCGGATAAGGCTATTGACCTTATAGATGAGGCAGCCTCTAAGACAAGGCTTGGCGTGTATTTAAAGCCGGATGCGATCAAGAACCTTGAGGACGAGATTTCGGCAATGGATGCGCAGAAGGAAGCGGCGATTAAGGAAGAGGCTTATGAGAAAGCCGGGGAAATCAAGAAAAAGCAGCTTAAGAAGCTCGAGAAGCTTGAAAAGCTCAAGGAAAAATGGGAAAACGATAAGCATAACAAGCGCATGGTTGTAGGGGAGAACGAGATAGCGGATGTTGTGTCCGACTGGACGAAAATTCCTGTCAAGAAGCTTGCAATGGAGGAGTCTGAGAGACTTATGAATCTTGAAAAGATACTTCATGAGCGTGTTGTCGGGCAGGATGAAGCTGTTACTGCGGTAGCGAAGGCAATCAGACGCGGACGGGTTGGACTTAAGGATCCGAAAAGACCTATAGGCTCATTCTTGTTTCTTGGCCCTACCGGTGTCGGCAAGACAGAGCTTTCAAAGGCACTTGCGGATGCAATGTTCGGCTCAGAGAATGCTCTCATAAGAGTAGATATGTCTGAGTACATGGAGAAACACAGTGTATCGAAAATGATTGGTTCGCCTCCGGGATATGTTGGCTATGAGGAGGGAGGACAGCTCAGCGAGAAGGTGAGGAGAAATCCATATTCGGTAATCCTTTTTGATGAGATAGAGAAGGCTCACCCGGATGTGTTCAACATACTTCTTCAGGTACTCGATGACGGACACATAACCGATTCTACCGGAAGAAAGGTCGATTTTAAAAATACGGTTATAATTATGACCTCCAATGCGGGCGCGCAGAACATAATTTCTCCTAAGAATTTAGGATTTGCTTCGGATAACAGCAAGGAGCATAACCATGCGGTTATGAAGGAAAGAGTTATGGAAGAGGTCAAGAGCATATTCAAGCCTGAGTTTTTGAACAGAATTGATGAGACGATTGTGTTCCATACACTCACAAAGGAGAACATCGGAAGCATTGTGGATATTCTTTTAGCTTCAATCAATAAGAGAATCAAGGAGCAGATGAATATGACAATCAAGCTTGATGAGGCTGCGAGAAATTACATTATCGACAACGGCTATGATGAGAAATACGGCGCAAGACCTTTAAAGAGAGCGCTTCAGAGCAAGGTAGAGGATGAGCTTGCAGAAAAGATTCTTGAGGGAACCTTCAAGTCCGGAGATACGGTTCTTGTAGGCCTTAGCGATGATAAGCTCACATTTTCAAAATCCAAGTAAAATTTAGTGGAAATTTAGGTGGATTTGAGATATAATATTTTAAAAAGTTACAGATTTACGCGAGATTTGTAATAAAAAATACTTCGGTTGATACCGAAAGCAGGAGGAGCGGTTATGCCAGTAATTGAGGAATTAATCAAGGTTGAGAAGGATGGCTCAATCAGTTTTGGCAACTACGAGTTGGACACCAAGGCTAAGCTTGACAATTTTGATGTAAACGGAGATATTTATAAGGTAAAGACCTTTAACGAGATTACCAAGCTTGAGGAGAATGGAAATTTTGTATACGAATCGGTTCCGGGAACAGCGGTTAACGGATTTACTGCAGATGACAGTTCTGTTAAGTTCTTTGTTGAGGGAAATGACGATGCACAGATTACCCTTGGCTTAGAGGCTGATACAGATTATAAGGTACTTGTTGACAGTGTTGTTATCGGAAATATGAAGACCAATATCAGCGGCAAGCTGAGTCTGAGTGTTGAGCTTTCAGGAAGACCGGTTAAGGTAGAAGTAAATAGAATGTAGTATATTTATAGCTATATAAAATGACAGGGTTGGACTATCGCGATGAGTGTGGGACAACCCTGTTTGTTTAAAAATGAGGTGAGTATGGCAAAAGCTAAGAATACAGCTTTTTTTTGTAAAGAATGTGGATATGAATCTTCGAAATGGCTGGGACAGTGCCCGGAATGCAGGCAGTGGAACACCTTTGTTGAGGAACCTGTTGCGAAGCAGACGTTACAAGGGAATATAAGAGGTATCGCACACCGCGATGTCATGCCGTCCGTCCTGTCCGGAATATCACTCGATGAGGAGGAGAGAACACTCACCGGATATTCAGAGCTTGACAGGGTGCTTGGAGGCGGAATAGTAAGAGGTTCACTGGTGCTTGTGGGAGGAGATCCAGGAATTGGAAAGTCAACACTTCTTTTGCAGGTGTGCCGCAATCTTGCTGAGTCGAAGAATGTGTTATACATATCGGGAGAGGAATCACTAAGACAGATTAAGCTTCGCGCAGACAGAATCGGAGAGTTTTCGGATAAGCTGTCGCTGCTCTGCGAGACGAATCTGGATGTGATAGACGATGTGATAAGAAAGACTATGCCTGATGTTGTGATTATAGACTCCATACAGACCATGTTCTGCGAGAATACAGCCTCGGCTCCGGGAAGCGTAAGTCAGGTACGTGAATCCACGTCGGTGCTTATGCAACTTGCAAAAGGGCTTAATATTTCAATTTTCATTGTCGGACATGTGACAAAGGAAGGTGTTGTCGCAGGACCAAGAATACTTGAGCACATGGTAGATACAGTTCTTTATTTTGAGGGAGACAAGAACGCGGCATATCGTATTCTCAGAGCTGTCAAGAACAGGTTCGGCTCCACCAACGAGATAGGTGTTTTCGAGATGCGTGAGACAGGGCTTTCCGAGGTTGCGAATCCATCGGAATATATGCTTGATGGCAGACCGGACGGTGCTCCGGGTTCTGTTGTTGCATGTCTTATGGAGGGAACAAGACCGATGCTTGTCGAGATTCAGGCTCTTGTATGCCAGTCTAATTTTGGAATGCCAAGAAGAACAGCGGCGGGTGCTGATATAAATAGATTCAATCTGCTCATGGCGGTACTTGAAAAGAGGATTGGATTAAGACTTTCAGGATGTGATGCATATCTTAATATTGCCGGTGGACTTAGAATATCGGAACCGGCACTTGACCTGGCGATAGTATATGCTGTATTATCAAGCTATAAAAATATCGCGGTCGACCATAATACAATAGTATTTGGGGAAGTCGGACTTGCAGGAGAAATAAGAGCGGTAAGCCACGCTGCGGTAAGAGTTAATGAGGCTGTTAAGCTGGGATTTACAACATGCATTTTACCTGAGGTATGCCTTAAAAATTTAAAAGCTGATGGAAATATTAAATTAGTAGGAATAAAATCAGTGAATGAGCTTTTAAATATTATATAATTTGGTTACTGTACCGAGTCTGACATAATCTATAAATAGGTGTTAAAATATCCGTATTTTAATTATTGAAGTAAGAGAATATCTGCAGATGCCGGTTCATATCCCTGAGGCATGAGCTGACAAGCAGTAGATATATGTAAAATTCTGAGTGATATATAAAAGGAGAAAACATGGACAACAGCGCATTGGTTAATGAAATGAAAAAGGTTGTGAACGATCTTGATGAGTCACAGCTTAAGGTAGAGAAGCATGCATTTGATGTAATAAATTCATCGGATACTTCTCTAAATCTGGTAAAGGAAGGAATTACAAGCATCGGAGATATTATTGAGCAGATTAACAGACTTAATGAGGTAGTCGAGCGCTCATCACAGAATATTAAGGAGCTTGAAAATCTCTCAAAGATGATAGAAGGCTTTACGCAGGTAATCAGCGGTATTGCAAACAAGACAAACATACTTTCACTCAATGCTTCGATAGAGGCAGCAAGAGCAGGCGATCAGGGAAGGGGCTTTTCGGTTGTCGCAGGTGAAGTGCGTAATCTTGCAGCCCAGACTGCAAAGTCATCAAGAGAGATAGCAGATACGATAGTAAAGGTGCAGGAATTTATTTCCAGTACAGTACAGTCAATGAATCAGATATATGATAATACCACCAAGCAGCATGAGATGGCTGGTTCGGTCAATGAGCTGCTTAACAAGGTGTTAGATGCGGCAATGGTTGCCAATGACGAATCAAGAGGAATGGAGCATGAGATTGCATATCAGAGGGATATTACAGACAGTGCAAAGAATGTGCTTGATACATATACTGATAAGCAGTAAATAGTGCATAGCTGAGGAAAGCATATTTTAATTCCGCCACCGATTAGTAAGTAATATATAGGTGACGGAATTTTTTTAATTTTTGGTTTATTGCCAAAGTTAGAAAATTCAGACAATATATGCGAAAAATGCATAAAAACTTACTTTTAAATAGTGCTTTACAAATGAAAGATAATATGGTAGTATAAACAAGCCTTGAAAAACAAGGCATTAGCAAGATATCCGGTGTGCGAAAGCAATCAGGAATGAATTGTAAACAGTTTTTTGAAAAAAGAAAAAATTCTTTAAATAACTGTTGACAACCCTCCGGTGACATGTTATTATATAACACGTCCTCAACGAGAGGGAATCAGTTAAGACGATAGCTTCCGATAAAGAGGTGCATTTGTCTGATAAGAGGTCTGGAACTTATGACTTACCTGTGAACAGAGCGGTTCGACAAGGTTTTGAAAAAAAGTCAAAAAAGTTCTTGACAAACAAAACTGATTATGCTAATATAAATAAGCTGTCACTGCTGAGAACGACAAGAACTCACAGAAAGCGACAAGGTTCTTTGATAACTGAACAGTAAAACAACCCTGAAAATTCTAACGGGTTTCAAAGTGGTTTCTGCTTTGAGAACCTGAGAATATTCAGAAACGAACAAAAACCTTTATAAGACGAGAATCTTTAGATTATCGTCTGGTAAATTTAACGGAGAACGAAACACTTCTTTAATTAAAAGGAAGCCAGAGTAGTTCTGACGGAATTAAACTTTTTATGAGAGTTTGATCCTGGCTCAGGATGAACGCTGGCGGCGTGCTTA